>Ga0123342_1005334_pt1 | contig 18733 bp, 12 predicted proteins | sample Turbeawhitnodule_FD_89960 | JGI IMG/M metagenome (GOLD analysis project Ga0123342, IMG submission 89960) | Root nodule microbial communities of legume samples collected from Mexico - Turtle bean Mexico white nodule | ecosystem: Host-associated > Plants > Roots > Nodule | place: Mexico: Nepantla...
ACATACACAAGCCTACATACAAGATCATCTAAACCTATTACAAACTTCAACACAAACTAGCTATTTTCTACATCAAACACACACTAACACTAGGTAGAGAAGAGGCTTCATCCATCTTCAACACATATAACACATCAGTAATAGTTTTAGTACCCGAATGTGTTGCTACAACAATGGTTCCTATTCCTTTTACTGAAATGTGACCCCCATGACCTATCTTGACCTTTGAAAATTTTGAAGGATTCAACTTCTTGAAAAGTTCTTTGTCATAAAACATGTGATTTGTACATCCACTATCAATTAGCCAAGATGCTCTTGAAATATTGCTGGAGAAACCAGTTGCAACGAAAAGTACATCCTCCTCCTCATTTGCAATTTGAGCATCTACATCTTGTTGCTCAATTTGGCTTACATCTTGTTGCTCACTTTGGCTTACATCTTGTTGCTCACTTTGGTTTTTACAAATGACTGCTTCATGCCCAAGTTGATTGCAATTAGCATCAGGTCTTCTCTAGCACTTAAACGGTGGATGACCTAACTTGTTGCAATGCTTACAAGGAGGGTAATTTCTCCTTTTGTTATTATTATGTGCAGCAACTTCTCCATTTTCTAGCTAGTTCTGCTTGATCTTGCCACCTTTGTTTCTCCAGCCACCTTCATGTTTGGCTGGTAAGGCTCCTTCTATTGCTCCATCTTATCTCATGGCTCTTCTCTGTTCTTGTACTTGTAAAGCATTTAAGAGCTCTGCAAGAGAAATTTTTGATAGGTCCTTTGTGTTCTCTAGGGTTGTTATGGTGGCTTTAAACCTCTCTGGAACTGTTACTAGCAGTTTTTCCACAATTCTTGAATCATTTAACACATATCCAAACAACCTCACTTTGTTGGCAATGCTTAGAAGTCTATCAGAGTACTCTTTTACGGATTTTGACTCCTTCATTCTCTGCAGTTCAAACTCCCTAATTAGATTAAGCACTTGCATTCACGAATCCTCTCATCACCTTCATATTCTGCCTTGAGGTAATCCCAGATTGCTTTTGCTGACTTCAAGAACATTCTCCTTGTGAATACCATAGAAGATACAGCTGCAAATAGGCATGCTTTTGCCTTTGATCTCTTCATCTTCTTTTCCTTCTGTGATTTTATTTGTGCCACCGTAGGGTTTTCTACAAGGGATTGAATTCCATAGTCCTCTTCTACAGCTTCCCATAAATCCAATGCTATTAGGTAGGTCTCCATACGAACAACCCACATTTGATAATTGTCTCCATCAAAGACAGGTGGTGCCATTGCTGAAAAATTGGAACCTCCTTCCATTGATGCACTCTACTAACCTCACAAATCCCTCAAGAAGATAGCTCTGATACCAATTGTTGGTGTTGAGCAAGATATTTTATTATCTATGCTAACAATTACATTTATAGTACTTGCAATAATTGACTCTTAAATGATTTTATGAGCAGTTACTTAGAAATATTTATTCAACAATTAAAACCAAATAATAAAATATCACGTGCAATTATGTGCATTTATATGTAGTTACAAAAAACACATTATCCAACACCTTCTGCTAGTTTTTCCTTTTCTAATTGGTGTCTAGATCCCCTGGTTTGTATGTATTTGATTAAAAATAAGTGATTTATTTAGGTTGGTCAGACTATATTTGTGCTAGTAGGAAGTTAGTGGAAACCTGCCTTGCCCTGTTGTTGGCCCACGTTGGCTGCGGGTTATGCGGGTCAACGGGCTAAATTAGTGAGCCCGCCCCACGCTTTTTGGTAGTAGGCTGTGGGCAAACTCGCATTGTCATCCCTATTAAGAAGTGAAATTTAAGCTTAACTTAACCTTATAAAATCGACTTTTAAGGCGAGGTTTGATTTGAAGTTTCTGATAGGATGATATTCTGAGTATATAAAGTCTATCTTGCATCTTAGCTGAACCAATTATTTTCAAGGAGTTATTGTCCTAAATGTGACAACCATTAGAGTCAAAGGTAAGAACACAAAATAAGTTTTTCTACTGTGATATCAATCCATTTTGCTGCTGTCAAAAGATTAAAAGTGAAACAAGGAATATAAAAAACATTTTGTTGACTAAAGTGGATGGATTTGATGTGCTTAAAGTTCAACCATGAAGACTGCAAAGTTTTGCATGTGTGTGTGTTTAGGTAGATTTTGTTGTATCTTTTCCACTAAGTATTATGATTCAAGATATCTCCAAGAAAAACGTTTTAAAATCTGTTATGTTTTTAAATCAGTTGATTCAGGTTTTAATCAGTTAAAATTACTTACACTGAAGCCTTGTGACTTTAGTAAAGTATGTTAACGGGTTGATTTATCGTATCAACTGAATGCAAATACTAAAGTCTTTTTAATGACTTAAAAGTCAAATGTTTTTGTGTTTTCTATTGAATGGAATCAACTAGTTATTTCGATAAATAAACTGAGTGTTTCAAATAATCAATTAAATATTTTAATAAATTTATGTTATGATTTTCAACCTGATTTCAATTGACACAACTATTTTCATTAAATGGAAAGTTGTTTTTGGCAATCATTGTAACCTAGAAAAAGTTTTTTTTAAAACATTTTAAAGGAACGAAATTCTTGAGAAAACAAATTGCAAAAGTGTTTTTGAGTTATTGGAGATTACTCTTAATCTTCGATCATTCTTTTGTGTGAAGAAGTTATTCTGATTTTGTAATTTGTTGCTTTCATATTATGTAAAAGACTCAGGTGCTTTCGTTTCATAATAATTGACAATGAGTTGATCTCCATTTGGTAATTTGAGTTAAAAGCAAACCACACCTTATAAGCCGATTTTATAAAGTTGATTTAGACTTAAAGTTCACTTATTAATATGATATTAGAGTCATTCAGGCTACATTTATTTAACTATGGCGATTGCATTTTTTTATTACTTTTATGAATTTGTTTGTTAGAGGGAATCAAATTCAAGTTCCATGAGTAAATATAACACATGTAACCATTACATTAGACAAATTTTGTTCTCCTATTGCGATTATTATTATGATTATTATTATTGATAATAAAATTATTATTATTGATAATAAAATTATTATTATTATTATTATTATTAATATTATTATGAATAATAATAATAATATTGTTATTATAATTATTAATAATATTAATGATAGTAATAATCATATTAGTAATATTAATTTTATTAACGATAATAATAATCATTTTAGTAATATTAACATTATTAATAAAATCAATAATAATAATATTAATAGTTTAGATTTCGATTTTACAACCAAAGTTTGTTTTGAATTTTGATTTGTAAAGTAGTGGAATATGTAACACTTTTTTATGCGTTGCCTTAGACTAGTAGAATAGAAAAAACTTGTTTGTTGTCTTAAATTGGTAGATTAGGCAACACCTTTTTGTCAACGTTTAGCCAATATTTTTTATCGTAAACTTTAGGCGATTTTTTTTAACTATTGTATTTAAGTTTTGGCAACATTTGTATAAGTGCTGTCTTTTTCATTTTTAGACCATATTTATATGTCTGTGACCACTTTTAGGCCACCATTTTATTATTGAGCACACACATCTAAAGACAACACTTAAAAAATATGGTATAAATAAATAACGATTTTACAAACGTGATCTTTGATAATACTTAAACCACACTTGTAAAATCGTTGCTTTTTCTATGTTTAAGCAACAATTATATATGTGTGGCCTAGTTCAATGTTACCTAAAGTAAAAAATAGTGTAGTGAAAGTACATAACCAGTTATGATAGGATGCATAATTGATTCATGGTCACTAAAATAATCGATTACATGGTTTCACATAATCGATTATGTTGGTGACCATAACCAATTATGCATGCTATCATAATCAATTATGTCTTTCCAACTTTTTCAATTTCAATTTTTTAATTCCTCATATATGACATGTTTACCTACTTATTAAGTTATTCCTATATATGATGACAATACAATTTGTTATCTTTGACCTTATTTTATTTACATTTAATTTGATATTGAATAATATAATGTTATTTTTTTAAATATATGCAGGTTTGAAGTAATGTCTTCTATAAATCAAAGTGACAAAGAGGTCCCTCTTAACAGAAGGATAAAGAACTTGTGCATCATAATAATTCACCCCTTCCTCCAAATTTTTCTCATTTCTCGTATCTAATATACCACACATGTTATTTCACAAATGAAAGAAAAATGGAGAAATATTATGGTGACTATGAGGCCAAAGTCATTTTACAGCTAAAAGTTATGGATTTTGCGTTCTTTGTTACAGTTGGATTTCAATTTGCCTTGGCATCTCAGAATTTAGAAAGATTTATGTCATGGATAGGTAAATGGTATGACAGCCTTATCAAAGTCTTTTACACAAATATGAAATTAGACAAAGAAGATTTGGTTAGTGAGGTTATGAAGAAGAAGATAAAAATAAAGCCTGATGATTGGATCCATGTTACGAACTTGAAATATGAAGGGCATAAGTTTGATGTAACAAACATCCTGAATATCTCAACTTTGACAGGGATCATGATTTTTCTGAAATGATAACACCAAAAGTTTCGTAAACGTGGTTGCAGGAATGTCAGAAGTTTAACCATTAAGGACATAGTACTACTTACGCATATGTTCATATTTTTAAGTCTTTGGTGTAGTAACTATGCACAACTCCTACATGACGATATATTCATAATGCGAGAAATAAAATATAATATTACTATTAATTGGCCACATCATACTATTCAACATAAATAATGTTTGTCAACATGTCATGATCACCATGTCAAACAACATGACCCTAATAAAGAACATCCCAGAAGTAGAGATGAACATTTTGGAGTTGAAGGACATCAACCTCATTTTTTCCAAGATGGTAACATGCTAAACCAAATATAGGGTGTTATTCAAGAACTACAACAAGATATGCAGGGACTCCATTTAAAAGATATAAAAATAACTTTGTTTTAATTTTGTTTCATTTTTTTGTTACAATTTTTTTACAAAATGTTGTAGTAAAATGTAAAAAAAAATGAAAAAAAAATCTTACGATAAAATTTGGAAATTAAACAGTACAATATACAATTAACTTTTTATTTTTTTAATTAACATATTCAAAGCTTATATATTCTAATATTAATAAATTTGTTTTTAAATATAAAAAAAGTAAGATTCGACTTTTCTATTTTAGGGTAATTTAAAAATATTAAAATTTTTAAGTTATGTTAAAGTGTATAAATTAGAATTTCAATTATTTAGTTATTCATTTCTCTAAACTCTTTCAATACCCTTTTTCAATCAAATTTTATTAGTTAGAAGGTGATTTCATTTAGATCAATCTTATTGGATAAAATATTATTTCTCAATTAGTTTAATTATACTTTTCTCTTAGGTTATATATGTGAGTATAGCAAGGTTTCATATATTTAATTACTTTAGAATATTTTATGTTGTTTGGTCTAATTTTTTTTATCACTATTGGTTAGTTGGTTAATTAGTGTAGCATAAGCTTTCTAGAGATTTTGAGAGTTTGTAGTTCTTTTCAATTTGGATTTTTTACTACTTGGAAAGCCAATTTGGATTTTTTAGTACTTGGATAGCGAATTTGGATTATAAGATTTTGTTAAATTAGTTAGGGTGTTGTTGAAATCTTTATTTATAATTCTATGATGGAATGTTGTAATTGTCTTAATGGTTGCAATAATGTTTTTATGATTTAAGTGTTGATGACCATATTCATAACTATAGATAAAAAAAGTAAGAGTTAAATTGCAATAAAAAGTGTAATTGGATTTTTAAAACATGTTGGAATGGATAAAGGGTTGTTGAACAAGTCTTGCAAAATTTATTGTACCTTTTAAATAATCCAGTTGTTCTCAATATATCACTTAGTGTGTTGGATTGTCATTTGAGAAATGCTCTGATGGTATCATTTATTGTAAGTACAAAACATTTTCAATTTAAATGTCCACCTAGTTGGTCAATAATAGAGCTCCTTACTTAGATTGTAGCTTAAGATTAGAACGAAAAGATACCAAAATAATTATGTCTCTTCTAAACCCCTCCCATTGCTCAAGTGATGGCTAATCACTCAAGGGATGAAAATGTGAAGTTGGAAATGGAATTATAGAACTTAGTTGTGTGGTGTTAAATGTCACTCAAGCAAAAATTTGATGCTTAAGCGAAAAAAAAATTAATGTTGATTATCTCTCCTTCGAAAGTTTGGACACTCAAACATTGGTTGGTGATTCAAGCGAAGAAGAATACAAAACAATTCTCTCTTCCCCTCTTAAGGTATCGATCAAATATTGAGATGAAACTCAAATTATATGTCACATCACTCAAAAAAACATATTCACTTAAGAAATATTTCTTTATTGGTGTAAAAATTAGAAACTTACTATTTAAGTTCAATATGTTTAGTTATTTCAAGTTGAATATTGATGGTGTTGTTATTCATATGTATGATGTACGTATTTGAAAATAAAATTGTGAAATTACAATGTGATTAATGAATATTTTATTTAATGAATAATGTTGTAAGTAATGGCCATAATAATATCCCTGTATGTGTGTAGATAGGTAGATAGAAAGTGAACTATTAAATTCTAATATCAAGTTCAAGGTGAAGAATAATTGATATATAATGAGATGTGTAAGATATTATTCTATTATATGATTATATGAGGTATTTAGATGAGATATATATCCATGAAAGTAGATTGTCAAGCAAAACAAAACACTAACAAATGTTACTATTTGAGTTTAAATTTAATATTAATATATTGGAAGTAGTCAATCATTATATATCTAATGTGAATAAAATGTGTAACTCATGGTAGGTTTGGTATGTAATTACACATATATTAATGTTAATTATATATTTAATTAAATAATCATTTCACACTTTGACTTTTTGTTGATGTTTGTAATCCTAGTTGTGTTTTAATATAAAAGTATATGATTCTATAAGTGCAAGTACATTATAATTTTTTTTGTTTTCATTTGCTTATAATATAGTCTTGTTTTAGTGGTATATATTTAGAAGATATAATATACTAAATATCCAATTAAATATGTTACATGATACATGTTAAACTGTTAATCAGTTTTATAAAATAGTCTAACATCTTCGTCTGGTGCTCCAGCCTCTGTCCGGTGCTTCAGTCTCTGCCTGACACTTCTATTTAGCGCGCGGGCGCGCGCACACACACACACACACTTGAACATAACACTGTATGTGATTTTCAATAATATCAAATCTTTCTTTTCTCTCTTCTCTAATACCTTACATGGTATCTAGAGCTTCTTTTTCCTAGAAACTTGTCTACCTCTTCCACTCCCACTTTAGCCTCTACTGCTACCTCTACCACTGATTAGTCTCTTCCGCTTCTCTATGAACTTTCAACATACCCATTAGTCTGGCAATAACAAGTTGATGCCATGACTCAAGGTTAAAATCTTTATCACTTCTTGGATGGTTCTTGCGTTCCTCCTCATTTTATTTCTACGTCAGATGCAACCTCCACCACTGCAAATACAATGTTCAAAGTTTACATACAACAAGATCATCTAATAACGATCTGGCTCCTAGCATTTATGTCCAATCCCATTCTCAAAAAAATGGTGGGTCTTTGCACGACTTCACAAATTTGGAGCAAACTCACTACATACTACGCCAATCTTTCTCGATCCAAGGTAAAATAACTCAAAATTCAATTAAAAACAAGGAAACACGATTGTACAATCACAACATATCTTCTTGAAAGCAAGAAGATCGTTGATACTCTTACGACCATAGGAGCACCCCTCACCAATGGTGATCACATTAAAGAAATTCTTGACGGCCTCCCAGAAGATTATGACATTTTTGTCTACTCCATTACCTCTCGCACTAACCGATATATCGTAGAAGAACTGGAAACATTCTTGCTCGCTCAAGAAAAGTGTGTTGAGCGACATCACTCCATTGCAGTCTCATTCCTCAAGCCCATCTTACAACCGAATCATACCCCACTACTAATACACCACGATATGACTCGTACAATTTTAACCAACAATCATTTCGTGGAAATTGTCCTCCTTTGTCCAATAGAGGCAAACACTCTTTTAATTGTAAATGAAGTTTTCAGAAAAGAACATCCAATGCTTCATCTTTCCCTCGTTCTTTTGGAAATTCTACACCATCTTTCAATATTCAATGCTAGATATGTGGAAAATTGGGTCACTCAGTTGCTGATTGTTGGCAAAGGTATGAACCCAACACATATACTAATTTTCAAGCTAACACTTCAAAATATTTTGCCTCTGCGAGTGATACTGGAGAACCATGTATTCTTGGAGCACCTTCTACTACCTCAGATCGTCTTTAGTATCCTGATAGCAGTGTGACTTTGGTTTAGATCTTGTCAAGACAAGTATGGTGCATGTATACAAATTTGTCATGTTAGAACTGTTTTTTGTACATCTTCACACATAGACACTTTGGTTCTCAATAATCTTCTTCATGTTCCAAATATTACAAACAACTTAATAAATGTCTCTCATTTTGTCAAGGATAACAACATATTTTTGAATTCTATCGTAATTATTGTGTTTTTAAACAAGAGGTTTTAAAGTAGATTCTTCCACACAAAATTCTTAAGGATGTTCTTTATGTTTTTCCTTCTTTTGAATCGAACATTGTCCCTGCTACTTTCCATACTTCTTTTACTTTTACTATTCTTGTATCTCAATTGTGGCACTCATGCCTCGGACGTGCTTCTTTTGCTAACTGAATATATTTGTGATACTTGTACTGCCAATTATTTAGATTCTAAAGTTGGTACCTAAAATCTTAGTAGCTAATTAGATATCAATTTAGAAACTGTTTATCAATAATAGAAACTACTTTAGATACCAATGATTTTTTTTAGTCTTTAAAATAGTATCTAATTTAATTAATATAGTAACTAATTATATTTTATTTCTAAAATTAATTTCTTATTTAATGATTTTCTTGTAATGCTATTGATTTCATCTAACACTTGTTTTTAGTGGCCTCTCACTATATATATCCTCTTTGTGTCTTTGTTTTATGTAACTTGAACAAAATATTGTATGTGATTTTCATTAATATCAAATTTTTCTTTTCTTTTCTTTTTCTTCTATCTCTCTCTTCTCTAATACCTTACAGTCTAATTTATATGTTTTAATAAGTTTAAAATTACAAATTTTAGGATGTCAAAAATTATAATTTTTTATTACTAACATAAAAATAGAAAAAGATTTAGCCATATGGAAGATATAAATATTAAACACGTTCTGCCCTTGATGGACCAAAGTCCATTATTTTCATAAGAAAACATGGTAGGTGGCAACTACCCACGTACGGTGTCGGCCCAAAACTTTTTGTGGTTGAGTTTATCGAGAACGTGTATAGTTTTAGAAAAGACAATGTTTTGTTATTATATTATTATTATATTATGATTATACTTGACTTTTATTCATTCTGATATTTTCGTACAAATTTATAAAAAATATGCATGAAATTATACTTTTTTAAAAGTGAAAACGTTTATTTTGTTAGGTATTACTTGTTATACTATATTAGTTTATTGAATATTTTATTCATAAGTGTTCTTACGGGTTTAGAAACAATCAACACTTCTTTTTTTTTTCTTTTCCTTTTCAGGTTTTTTTTTATTGACTTGGATTTACGACTAGAAGTCCCTAGATTTAGTTTTGGGCTGATTCTTGAGTGTGATATGAGTTTTCTCTGGTTTCTGGCTTCAGGTTAATTCTCGTCTACATGCAGGTCTTCTGATAATAAAGTCAGAATCAATTTATATAATTATTAGATAAAAATCACTCTATTTAATTTATTTATAATATTTATTTGTTAGACTTTTAACTTAATTGAACTTTTAATTTTTACACCTTGCCATTATTAAATATGCTATGTATATTTTGAATCCATCATTGAACTTGTGTTTTGTTACTTTATTATTTATTTATTTTAATTTAATTTTTTTTATCATAATGTCGTCTTTTGAACTAGATAGGACAATAAAAAATGTAATATTCTGATTTAGTCTTTTCCATATGTGTCTTATATAATATGTTTATTTTTTCCCAAAAAAAAAAAGTATTACGAAAGCCAAATATTAAATTTGTAATATTTAAAAAGGGAAAAAATGCAAAATAACTTTTGGCAAAATTATTTTAACAAACGACTTGTTTAAAACTAAAGAAGATTGGACTCATTAAATGAAAGAAAATACGAATTATTTTAAGAATGAAAACATAATTAGGCATAATAAATTATATTAAACAGAATATCTTTTATTTCCTACATGTTTCCTTTTTAAGTAGAAATGCTTTTTTTTACTCAATCAGTTCTTAAATCAATATATTAATGAGTGGGAATTATATTAACTAATGAAATTTAACTCTCTTATATTTTTTTTTTTCAATAGAGTGAGTTACATCTGATGTCGTCATCAATTTAGGTAATATGGAAAAAAAAAAACATCCTAGTTAACATTAAACCATTAAACATAATTTGATTATAATATATTTACTTTTTGGTCGTTTAATTTCCACCTAAAACAATATTCTATTAAAATTTCACTTAATGCAAGAAATTACATAAAATGAATGTACACATGAATACAAAAACTTTATAGATAGTAGTCCCTTTCTCATTCATTAATGTTCCAATTTTTCTCATTAATTCATAGATAAACTCACTAGGATGTGTCTCATCATTGATCCCTACTTGCTATCATAGCTCCATGCTTTAATATATTCAAGCACATTTGTTTATTTCCATGCACTATTATTTTACATCACTATTCCCTCTTGGACCCCACTCTTTACACACCCTTATTATCAACCTTCTATAGAATCAAAAATCACTTTCAACAAATCTCTTCATCATTTTATCTTATATTTCTTCCCTTTTTTCAAGAAATAAAATTATTTTTATTTATTTTTTCATTTATAAGTTTAAACTAATATTAATTAAGCTTATTCATGTATCTAATATATGATTTATTTTTATTTTAAGTATATATATTTTTTAAAATTAAGTACGTACTTGACTAATTAAAAAATTTAATTTAAGTTTTTATTATTATTTTGTTACTTGTTAGAAAGGCTATATGTAATTACAAGATATTACACCATATAATAGAACTCTTATTGTTATTATAATAAAAAAAAAATGACACTAGTAAAATTAATGTATCACAACTCCTATAGACTATAGACGATAGTAAATAGATGAGTCGTCTAATTAAATACAGTGAAAATTTTGAAATTAATGTGAATATATAGATGATGGTTAATATGGAAATTGTCGTCTGTAAAAAAAATCAAGCATAAACAACAATTTAAGAATAATCGTTCCCTAAAAATTTGTAATAGATGACAATTTCAATGGCAAATATAGTCTAAGTTTTAAATTTTGAAATAGACGATAGTTTTGACCTAAGAATTGTCGTTAAACCCCTGTGCGCTTCACTTGTGCGTTTATCTCTTTCGAGCTCTCTCTTCTTCTTTATAATCACCTTCTCCCTTGCTTCCTCCATTGCTTCCTACGACTCACTTATTCCTCACAGTGTTGCATCCATTGCTTCTTTCTAACTCCATTTCCCAACCTATAATAGTTGTAGCGATACGATTATGAAATGTTCAATACTTGTAGCGTCGCATAAGGTGTTGGTTGTATCTTGGCCACATCTCTACTCCTCCAGTGTCACCACCAGATTAGTTTATTTTTATTTATTTTATTTTATTTTTTCAGTAATTATTTTTCATGAATTAAATATTTGTTAACTTACAAGTATAATTTAATAATACTTTAGTTGGAATTGTTAAGTTAAAATTATTAAATAGTTAGAGTATTAGCTATAATTGTAAAGTTAGAATTGATTAATTTATATTGGATTGAATGTATTTTAAGAATTGTATAGTTTGTGTTTGTATTGGGTTTGGCGTGTTCGACCCCTGACAAATATTTTTAGATTTTGGAAGTTCCTATTTTAAGTGTTGTGCTATCGAAATTTTGTGGAAATATCCTTAGTTTCTTATTTGAGGTTTAATAAATTTATTTGTGTAGTACTTCTCCAATTGTAAAAGTTTTCGTACGTCAGACTAAAGCTTAAATAAAAAGCAGTGGATATTGTACTAAGAATAATTGTACTGAATCTTGAATTGTCTAGTTGGATAATTTGTGAAGAACATTCATTTTTTATTAGATCAATAATACATAACGGTTAATCTACATTTCATATATTTTACTTAATTTTGGTTCATTACTTTTTATTTTGATCTTCAGGTGCATATTTGATTGTGGAGATTTGGTGTCACACTTTCATTTTGTGCCACTTGAAGACCAATGTGAAATGTTGTTAAAATTTTGTGAAATATAATGGATGACGATTAAAGATTATGTATTATTGTACTATAATAAAGTTGAATCTTTTCGAATGGGATAAGGTCACACCATTGAAAAAAAATGTGATATTTTACATGCATTTATTCACCACATAATGTTAATGATGATTATAGTATGGATCAAATTTGGATTAATTCACCATGCATAAGTGAAGAATACGAGAGAGGAGTATAAGAATTTATACAATTTGTTCAACATAATGTCAAAAGTAGTGCTAATGGAGTAAAGTTTAGGTGTTCTTGCATTAATTGTTTAAATGTGAGAAAATTGGATGCTACCAAAATTAGAGAACACCTTTTGGTGTGATCAGTTTCTACGAAATTATACAACTTGGATATGACACAGTGAATTATTACCTTTAACAAGTATGTGTGAATCTCAATAATACATTGATTCTACCATAGATGATGGAGCGAAGGAAGACCGATTGGGGAATTCTTGATATTGGAGCTGAGTCTTCTGCACAAGAGCAAGGATGTGAAATTATGTTTAGTGATGCGAAGACTCCCTTGTATCTTGGATCAACTAATTTTACATGATTGTTGGTAATGTTAAAATTGATGAATTTGAAGGCAATTAATGGATGGATTGATAAAAGCTTCACATAATTGTTTGTTTTGTTGAAGGAAATGCTTCTAGAGGGAAATACTCTACTTAATTGTAAATATGAGACCAATAAGATTTTTGTTCGATAAGCAGGAAGTATAAAAAAATACATGCATGTCCAAATGATTGCATATTATATATGAATCATTTTGAATTGATGAAAAAATGTATAAGGTGTGGGATATCATGTTATAAGGTGAAAGACAAAGATTAAGATAGTATTTAAGCGATGACAAAGGATGGATCCCCTATGAAGGTTGTGTGATATCTTCCGACCATTTCAATGATTAAGCGTTTGTTTGCAAATCTAAATGATTTTTAAAACCTTATATTACATGCAAATGTGAGGAAATGTGATGGCATGTATTACATCTAACTAATTATATGCAATGGAAAAAAAAATTGATAATGACTTCCCCAAATTTGGGAAAGTCCATAAATGTACGACTTGATTTAGCTACAGATGGAATGAACTTGTTTGGTAATATGAGTATGAACCACAATTTGTGGCAAGTTTTACTAGTTATTTATAACTTACCTCTTGGATTGTGCATGAAGTGAAAATACATGAAGTTGTCTATGATGATATCAGAAACAAGACAGTTAGGAAATGACATGGATGTTTATTTAAGACCACTAATTGAAGATTTGAAGTTCATGTGGGATGTGGGTGTTGAAGTGTTTAATGAGTTTGCTCAGGAAACATTCAAAATGCATGCCATGTTATTTTGCACCATCAATGACTTTCTTGCATATATGGGAACTTGTTAGGATATAATTTTAAGGGTCATAAAACATGTCCTATCTATAAAGAAGAAACTACATATCATCAATTGAAACAGGAAAGGAATACGGTATATCTTCATCACTAAAGATTTCTAGGAAGTCAACATCCTTAGCGGAGGTTGAAAAAAGCCTTTAAAGGACATCAAGAAAGTGGCAGTCCACCAACTCCATTGACTGGTATTGATATTTATGAAAAGGTAAATAACATACACCAATATTTAGAAAGTCTAAAAAGAAGTCATATGTGGCAAACATATGGAAGAAGAAATCAATATTCTTTTATCTTCTGTATTGATCAAAATTAGAAGTTAGACTTTGTATAGATGTAATGCATGTGGAGAAGAATGTTTGTGATAACTTAATTGGTACACTTTTTAACATTAATGAAAAGACTAAGGATGGTATAAATGCTTATTTGGATTTAATTGATATGAACATACGAGAGGAGTTGACACCAATACAAGTAGGTAAGCGAACATATTTTCCCCAACATGTTAGACTATGTTCAAAGAAGAAAAAATAAGTTTCTACCAATGCCTAAAGAGTGTGAAGGTGCCACAAGGACATTCGTCAAATGTTAAAAGTCTAGTTTCAATGCAGGATTTGAAGCTACTTGGACTTAAGCCTCATGATTGTCACATTTTGATGCAACAATTGTTGTTGATTTCTATTTGTGAGAACCTACAAAAAAAAATTTAGACATACTATAACTCGATTATGATCATTCTTCTTTTCTATTTGTTGTAGAGTTATTGACACTATAAAAGTATATGAACTTCAAGATGAGATTGTTGTTATCTTGTGTCAATTGGAAATGTTTTTCCCTCCTTCATTTTTTGACATCATGGTGTATTTAGTTGTTCATCAAGTAAGAGAAATTAGATTGTGCGTACCGTTTACTTAAGATGGATGTATCCTATTGAGCAGTATATGAAAATTAGACAGGGTATGTCAAGAATCATTATTGTCCATAAGCTTCAATGAATGAAAGGTATATAACATAAGAGAGTATTAAGTTTTGGTTATAGTACATGTCAAAATCAAGTTCAATAAGTATTCCAACCAACTCATGACATAAAAAACATTCTATAAGTAAGTGCTTACAAGGTGTATGTATGGTAACCAAATCTCATTCAAAAGTGTTGCAAGCACATTTGTATATATTGAATAACACATATGAGATTATACCCTACTTATGTGCTTATAAAGTCATTTTGAAGATAAAAAACCTAAGACAACAAGAGAAATGGGTGTTGATGGAACGACTTTCATGCCTTGGTTTAAAGACGAGGTTTTGAAAGATTCAACAACATCCGAAACATTGATTTGGTTAGCAAATGGATTGAAGTTTGATGTCCTTTGTTGTACAACTTATGAGATCAAGAATTGTGAATTTTATAAAAGGTCTTTGGACGAAAAAAGTACAGTTCAAAATAGTGGAGTCACTTTTGAAATCGAGTTGATACAATTCTCCACTTCAAAATATGAAAATCCTATAGTTAGAACAATGTCGTACTATGGTGTAATAGAAGAAACATGGAAGGTTGGTTGTACTAAGTTATTTTTCCAATTTTTAAGTGTAAGTGAGTTGACAATAAGAGAGTGGTGTGAAAATTGATGAATCGGGAATGAAATTTGTGGACTTTCAAAAGATAGGTTATCGGGATGAGCCATTTATCATGGCACATCAAGCATCTCAGGTTTTCTATGTCAAAGATCTGACATCAAAATATTAGTATGTTGTTTTATACGGGGAAAAAAGTAGAGGTTACTGATGATGAATTCAATAATGTTAATACTGGTAACTCCCATTCATTTACATCAATCATGATGAATAAAGTTGATGATAACCGAGTTAATGATGTACATGCAACTCATAAAGACCACAATAAGGGATTATAGATATGTATGAATTTGTTATTTTTCATACATTTTTTATGTTTCTTTGTGTGAAATTGTGTAATTATGTTTCTAATGTTTGTTACTTTGTTTGTTTTTTAATAGAGATATGGTTAACGATTTGTTTACTTCTAATGTCACCTCTATCAAAGGATCTACTAGACTGAGGTAGAGGACAACACTCACTATAGATGTCAACACTGGTGTGATATCTCCTAATGCAGACATGTTCAACAGTTATCTGGAAGTCTTAACACGTGAGAAGATTTCCATTTTAGTACCTTCGCGAGAACATGTTCCTGAGATTGAATGGAACATGATCTGGCAGGATGTTCTAGTAATTTATACAATGTTATTACGATCATATATTTGTTTTTTTTACATTAAATCATAATTATAACTTCATGGTATTTATTGTCTTGCAGATGCAGTTTGATATCTCTAATGTACAGGGACTAAAATCAAAGATTCTTTCTTCAACTACCATTAAATTTCTTCAGTTTAAGTTAAAGTTGACGATGACATACATTTTTTGGACCTAAAAAAGGTCAAAATTCTTGTTCAAGATATGCCGCCATTGATAAAAAAAAAACATGACATTTATTTGTTTAAAGCCGTGAAGATGATAAATGGACAGTTAGTATAATTAGTTATTCATTCAAATTAAAGGTCATAAATAAATTCATTATTACCTTATTCATTTTTTTGTTGTCTATTTTTATAGATGTAAGGAAAAAGGAAAAGGTTATTCAAGCACACAATGTTACCTTGCTCTTATTATCTCGTGGGGGTTATTGTAAGCTTGAGGAAGCCATGATGAGGGAAAAGAAGAAAGCACAACTTCATGTTACTGATAATGATATAGGGGTTACTCCTCCATCACCACCTTCCCGTCACCAGAAGTGGAAGCAAGGCCATATGAAAAAAATGGGTGAATATAGTTATGAGAAATCACAGATAGTCTAAATTTTTTTTAAGATAATTTCTTGTCATTATATTTTTAGATATTATTGGAACATAATATCAAATACTTATATATTTTATGGGTCTTGCAGGATTCACTAGTTAAGCAAAGCTCCCAAGGTGCCTTTGTTGGTCATGGTTGTTAAGATATACTTGCTGTTGCAATTGGATGACCTAAACACTCTGATCGTGTGCGTGTTGTAGGATCAGGGGTTGGAATCCGTCATTTCTTTGTGACTTCGTCACAATAGTACTCTTTTGATGCACCCATCCAAGAATCCATCTTGAAATTGAGACAATAGGTCACACAAGAGGTCACTTTGAAGCTGAGGTAGGAATTTGAACAACACCTAGAGAGCATAGGTTTGTCCTAGCAAAATATTGATTTTGTACAGCAAACCTTGGTGGCTCCCACAGATAGAGTTAACACAAAGTGAAGTTGTGCAACTATTGATAATCCATTAGGGGATAATATTGACTCAATAAGCCAATGTGAGTTATTTGTGGAAGACGAATTCCCTCCTCGGTTGGTCGCTTAGAAAAGTCTTGGAAGAGGCCACTATTTTACATAATGCGACTTTCCCCTTTGATGTGGTGAAGTTCATGGTCAAGAAGGTTTACATTGTTGATGTCGCAATTCATGTGCCAATAGATGAGGTTATTACTAAGGAAAAAGCATTTCAGATATTTGTAAACTAGCCTAGAGACCTCGTTAGACCTATTCCAGAACCACAAGTAAGAAAATAAGATCTAATTATTATTATTTTTTATTTATGTATGACTACATTTGTATGTTTAATTTAATGAAAATAATATTTATTTTTCAACAACAGTGTCAGAAACCATGTCCTCAAAGAAAAAAAAAACAAGTTTCTATTGGCGACCCAATAGTCACATTATTACAGGTTATTGTGGCTATAGGTAGAAACACAGTAAAGGTTCAATGTGATGCTACTATTTTTCGAAGGATAAGTGACATTTCATTATATATACACATGTCAGATGTGTTAGAGGTTGAAACTGGCAACCAAGAACTTAATATATCAGTTATTCAGTTGTGGATGATGTAAGTCTCTTAAACACCATTTCATCTTAGTTTATATAATAAAAACATTCATTTGGCTTTAAGTAATTATACTTATAGGTATATATCTAGAGTATGTATTAATGAGGGGAAGCATGATGTATATGGATTCATGGATTCCTAATTAATTATTTTGTTAGGAAATAAGAAAGCTAAAACCCAAACATACATCATCAACTTCTTGGTTATAGGAGAGAAACATATATATTTTTCACCTATTATTCATGAGCAAGTACAGTTTTTAATTTTTCAATTTTTAGTATTCCAAGACTTTTAGGTGTCACTGATAGTTACTTGTGATATCCCTAACTGATCACATTGCTACGTGGTTTTGCTCATTGCATAAGAATTTGTTGAATCAAGTGTGATCAAAGTTTTTGAAGAATCCAAATCCTAGCGTTTGATGGAAGGCTGAAGTTGCTTGGAGTTGCTGATGTGTTTTAGAGTAGGATCTGGGGTAGTTTATCTTTATAATCCACTCTTTGTTTGAATCTAAAGCTTAAGTGTTTTCAAATATTTTAAGTTTAAAGTGTTTTTGAAACTAAGTGAAAAACAACCTGTTGTTTTGTCGAAACAATCAATTGTTTTATACTTAGGTGTTTTTGAAAAAGTTTGAAAACTGTTTTGGATGGTTGACTTGCTGTCAAACCAAAACAACCGATTGATTCGTTATTTCAACCGATTGTTTGTTTGAAATCCTAACAGAAACAGTTTTGTTAGTTAAGTGAGCTTTAAATGGTTTTATAATTGATTACGCTCCTGCTTTAAATGCTTTGACCAAGATTTGAAAGCTATAAATAGTTTGTTAATATTTTATAACAAACAACAAGAAAGAAAAACATATTTGAGTTTTTCAAAGAGCTTTTCAAAGATTTGAGTTTTCACTTTGAGCTTTGGTTATTCAAGAGAGAAGTGGAATATGATTACTCTGTATTGATTTCAGTTGATTC
>Ga0123342_1005335_pt1 | contig 18730 bp, 11 predicted proteins | sample Turbeawhitnodule_FD_89960 | JGI IMG/M metagenome (GOLD analysis project Ga0123342, IMG submission 89960) | Root nodule microbial communities of legume samples collected from Mexico - Turtle bean Mexico white nodule | ecosystem: Host-associated > Plants > Roots > Nodule | place: Mexico: Nepantla...
CGTGTTGCTGGACACAGAGGATCTGCTGGATGAAATAGACTATGAATTCTCCAAAACTCAGTCACAACTTCAATACCAAACCAGTTCTAACAAGGTACGCATTCTTGAATCCAAGCTGAAAGAAGTCCTAGAGGACCTTGAATCTCTTTTAAACCAAAAGGATGATCTAGGTCTGAAAAATGTTGGTGGTGTAAGATCGGAATTCGGTAATAAAGTGTTAGAGAAAAGAAATGAATCTTCATCGCTGGTGGCTGAAGAGGTTATTTATGGCAGAGATGAGGACAAACAAATTATCCTTAATTGGTTGACATCTGACACTAACAATCATAACCAACTGTCAATACTTTCTATTGTGGGTATGGGCGGGATGGGTAAGACCACACTTGCTCAACATGTATACAACGACCCAATGATAGAGGCTATGTTTGCTATCAAAGCCTGGGTTTGTGTTTCTGATGAATTTGATGTTTTCATGTTAACCAGAGCAATTTTTGAGTCAATCCGTAAGGAAACTGATAATAGCAGAAACCTAGAAATGGTTCAGGGACGATTGAAAGAAAAATTGAATGGAATGAAGTTTTTTCTGGTTCTGGATGATGGTTGGAACGAACACCGAGACCAATGGAAATCATTGCAAACTCCTCTTAAATATGGTGCTAAGGGAAGTAAAATTCTTGTCACAACACGCATCAACAAAGTTGCTTCTATCATGGAGTCAAACAAGATTCACAACCTAAAGCAATTACAAAAAGATCACAGCTGGCAAGTTTTTGCTAAACATGCATTTCAAGTTGATAATTCTAATTTTGTGTTGGAGGAGATTGGCATGAAGATAGTTGAAAAGTGCCAAGGACTGCCTCTGGCCCTTGAAACTGTAGGAGGTCTTTTACAATCAAAGTCATCTATTTTAGAGTGGGAAGGCGTATTGAGAAGCAACATATGGGACTTAGCAATAGAAGATAGTAAAATCATCCCCGCTTTGTTATTGAGCTATTACCATCTTCCTTCTCATCTCAAGAGATGTTTCGCTTATTGTGCGTTATTCCCCAAAGACCATATGTTTGATAAGGAGAACTTAATTTTCTCATGGATGGCTGAAAATTTTCTACAATGCTCTCAGCAGAGTAAGTCTCTAGAAGAAGTAGGTGAACAATACTTCAATGATCTATTATCAAGGTCATTCTTTCAACAGTCAATTAGGTACAATCGAAAATGTTTTGTGATGCACGACCTTTTGAATGATTTAGCAAAATATGTTTCAGGTGAAATCTGCTTTAGGTTGGGTGTTGATAGAGCAGAAAGAGTACCAAAGACCACTCGTCACTTTTCAAATATAAAGAATCCTTTTGAATGTGATGAGCTTAGGATTTTAGGTGATGCTAAAAGGCTGCGAACATTTTTGTCCACATATAGGAATTATGGGATGTCAATACAAGAGTTGATCTCCAACTTTAAGTTCTTACGGGTCTTGTCTTTGTCTTCTCGTATCATAGAAGAGGTGCCTGACACAATAGATGATCTTATACATCTCCGTTCATTAGACCTTTCAAGGACACGCATAACAAGACTTCCCGACTCAATGTATTCACTCTGTAACTTGCAAGTGTTGAAGCTAAACGAATGTCTTCTTTTGAAGGAGTTGCCCTCAACTTTGCATGAGCTCACCAAGTTGCGTCGCCTTGAACTTAAGGGAACTTATTTAAGAAAGGCTCCAGTGCTTTTAGGAAAGTTGAAGAATCTTCAAGTATGGATGGGTGGGTTTGAGGTTGGCAAAAATAGTAGTGAGTTCAGTATTCAACAACTAGGACAACTTGATCTTCACAAGAATCTGTCAATTAGAAATCTTGAAAATATTGTGGATCCCTATGATGCATTGGCAGCGAATTTGAAGAATAAAATACATCTTGTGGAGCTACGTTTAAAATGGGATTTGAAGCTGAAAAATGAGGATTCAATAAAAGAAAGAGAAGTACTAGAGAATCTACAACCTTCCAGACATTTGGAGAAGTTGACAATCACAGGCTATTGTGGCACACAATTTCCAGGTTGGTTATCTGATAAATTTTTGTTGAATGTGGTGTCCTTAAGCTTGGAAAACTGCAAATATTGTCAATGGTTGCCTTCCTTGGGACTTTTGACATTTCTCAAGCATTTGAAAATTGAGGGCCTTGATGAGATAGTGAGGATAGGTGCTGATTTTAACGGGAATATCTCTTCTGCATTTGCATCCTTGGAAACGTTGAGGTTTACTAATATGAAAGAATGGGAAGAATGGGAATGCATGACGGGTGCTTTTCCAAAGCTTCATAGTCTTTTTGTAATTAAGTGTCCCAAACTGAAAGGGCACTTGCCAGAGCACCTTCCTCATTTAAAGAATCTAATAATTAGTATGTGCGAACAACTTGTGGCTTCGACTCCTAGAGCGGTAGAAATAGAAGGTGTGAAGATGGAGACTTCTTCATTTGATATGCTCCTATCTCATACTCCTCTTCAATCCTTAACTATTTATCGTTGTCTGGGCATGAATATTCCTATAAACCATTGCTACCATTTTCTTGTAGAATTGCGTATCATTCAATGTTGTGACTCTCTCACGTACTTCCCTCTAGACTTATTTCCAAAACTCTACTACCTTACTTTATGCAAGTTTCGTAACTTACAGACGATAACACAAGAGCACCCTAATCATTTGAGGAGTGTGAGAATTGAAAAATGCTCTGAATTTGAAACATTTCCCAATGAAGGATTATTTGCACCTCAGCTAGAGACACTTCATATTGAAGGATTGGAGAAATTGAAATCAATGCCTAAACGCATGTCTGCCCTCCTTCCATCTCTTAATTATCTTTATATAATTAATTGTCCAGAAGTGGAGTTGTCTGAGGGATGTTTGCCATCAAATCTAAAACGCCTCTCTCTGTTGAAATGCTCCAAACTTGTTGCCTCACTAAAGGAGGGGGTTTGGGGAACCAACCCTTCCATAGAATCCTTGTCTATTCAAAAAGAGGATGGGGACTGTTTTCCGGATGAAGGTTTGCTCCCAGTCTCCCTTACTGTGCTACATATAAGAGATTGTCCAAATCTTAAGAAACTAAACTATGGTGGTCTTTGTCACCTCACCTCTCTTCAGTCTTTACGGTTTCTTAATTGTCCAATACTACAATATTTGCCAGCAGAGGGTCTGCCGGAATCCATTTCACAACTCGTCATTCAATGTTGTCCTTTGCTCAAACAGCAGTACAAGAAAGAAGAAGGCGAAGAGTGGAAAAAGATTGCTCGCATCAAAAAGTGTATTGAGTAAACATATAAAGAAAAAATTGGAAATTCCTAAGGCACCGATTCTCATATGCCTACATTTTCATCAGGTGTCAATTCTCCCCACTATCTTTCAAGCATTTCAAATACAATCTTATTTAGTACAAATATTTGCATCAACTTCTTGTCTTTTCAATGTTTTATTGTCGATATTCTGTTTTGAAGTTGAAATAATTGTAAGCATTATTGAAATGTATGTTTTTTAGGATATAGATTGAAAGATGTGTGAATGAGGAGCTGTGGTGATTTAAGATTTTAAAAGTGGTTTGCACTTTGGAGATGATTCTATATCAATCTCTTTAAATATAATGTTATTTTCATTTCATTATTTTCATTCTCAAATACTAATATCATTAACAATATCACCATCCTCCGAGTTCTCAACTTTTGTTCCACTAAACCATGCTTTTTAGGACCTTTATGGTTAATTTATTAAGAAATAAACAAACACACATGAAATACACTAGATTAAAAATATAAATAAAAAACAGAGGAAAAATTAAACAAAATATAAGACATAATTATTCCCAAATGATGTCTTCTCATCAATTTCGACCCAACTTCGTGTAAGTAATAATATGACAAAGTTCAGAAGGCGAACACTTAAACTAACTAACAACAACAAATTCAGTTAGGTGGAGTTTTCTGTATGACATGCTTCGGAGGTTGGGATTCCACGAAAAGTGGATTATGTGGGTTAAAGGATGTTTGACTTCATCCTCTGTATCTGTTCTGATAAATGGGAGTCCTACGGAGGAATTCAAGCCATCTAGGGGGTTAAGACAGGGAGATCCTCTGGCCCCATTTCTGTTCCTAGTGGTTGTTGAAGGACTAGCAGGGCTTGTGAGGCAAGCGTTGAGTATGAAGGTGCTCAGGGGTATAAAGGTAGGAAAAAATAGTATTGAGTGTTGCTTGTTACAGTATGCAGATGACACATTTTTCCTGTGCGAAGATTCTTTCAACAATATCTTTGCTATCAAGGCCATCCTTCGATGCTATGAAATCGTTTCAGGCTTGAAAGTTAACTTTCATAAGTCAAAGATGGTTGGTATAAGCGTCAACAGCTATGTCCTGAACACCTCTGCGAAGACGCTCAACTGCCACACCATGTGACTACCATTTCAATACTTGGGGGTGGAAGTTGGCAGAAATCCGAGGAAGAAACAGTTTTGGGAGCCGGTTGTGAAAAAAAATAGAAGCTAGACTAAGTTCTTGGAAAGGAAGATTCTTATCTTTGGCAAGTAGAATATGCCTGCTAAAATCGGTTTTCACTACTATACCACTTTTCTACCTATCTGTGTATAAAGCGCCAGTAGCAGTGTGCAACAGAATCAAAAGTATATAAAGAAGATTCCTCTGTGCTTGGGGTAGAGAAAACAAAACGATTTCTTGGGAAGTTGGGACAATGTTTGTAAGCCTCTTGAAGAAGGTGGGTTGGGGATCAAAGAGATCAGGAGTTTTAACTCTACTCTACTATCACAATGGAAATGGCGGCTTATGAGTGATGAGGAAGGGAAATGGAAAGACATACTTAAGTCAAAATATGATTCAGAAGCAGGAAGTAGACAGGTTGGGTTGAAATACCAATCGTGGTGGTGAAGGGATTTAGTTAAAGTATGTGGCGAAGGAGAGGAAGGATGGTTCCATAAAGTTGTTGGGTGGAAAATAGGGGAAGGGGGCATAGTTAGATTCTGGGAGGACGTGTGGTTACAGAACAGTTGTCTTAAAACCTTGTATCCTAGACTATACACTCTGTCGCTAGATCAAGGTAAGATGGTGGGAGAGGTTGGAAGATGGGAGGATGGTAGGTGGCGGTGGCGATTTAATTGGAGAAGGGATAGATATGGCTGGGAGTTGAATATGGAGGAAGAGTTATCCTCAAGATTGACAACGGGAATCATATGCCAGGATGTTCAAGATCATCTCGTCTGGAAAGGATATCCAAAAGGCGTGTTCTCGGTGAACTCAGTACACTCCATTCTGGCCCATCATCAAACCAATGGCACAGTGGATAGTGCTTTTGGTATTTTATGGCAGTCGAAAGCCATGCCCAAAGTACTTATCACTGTTTGGAGAGTTCTTCTTGACAGACTTCCAACCAACGACAATCTCATAAGAAGAGGAATAACTATGAATTCGCCTTTATGTGCTTTGTGCAGCCTGTCAGACGAATCATCTCAACACCTCTTCCTTGCGTATACGCGCAACGAGTATGGTCTCGCTGCTATCGCTGGATTGGCATTTTGGGGGTCCACAACAACGACATCAGGAATCACTTAGTAAACTTTACTTAATCCACCTATCTAGTACGCAAAATCAGGTGTGGAGAGGATTATGGGCAACAATTGTTAGATGTATTTGGGAGCAGCGAAACCAGGTAGTCTTCAAAGGAGGGGTCCCCGACTCTGATGAAGTTTTCCAAAATGCTCAGTTACTGTCTTGGCTGTGGTTAAAACACAAGGCAGTTGGATTCTCATACGCTTTTTCAGACTGACTCTTGAATCCCAACCAGTGCCTCCTTGCTGTTAACTGAAAGTTTTATTCTTCATGATGTTAAGCTGCCATGCTGTTTTGTGTTACTGGTTTTATCTGGCCTGTTGGTACAGGTAGGAGTCCTGGGAGACGCACCGAATGGAAGTGGTAACTGCTGTAACATAGATCCTATGTTGGAGTTGTGTTATATGTCACAAAGTTCAACGGAGTAGGCCAGAGGAGATGCAAGGCTATGGTTCAGATAGGAGAGGTGCTATAGGGCTGCTGCAGGATTGCTGTCTAGGGGGTGCCTATAGCACACAATGGAGTGTAAGCCACGGTGGGAGCCAATTGGCAGAAACGAGCATGAAAAGTGGTATATCTGCACACACAAATGCTACCAATCACAAGTAGCTCAACCTGTTGTTTTGGCTACAGAGGGTATATTCAACACTGTTTGAACAACCCTTCCTCTTGGAGCACCTGTCATTCCACTCTCTCTGCTGGAAGCCTATATGACAATAGAAGGGTCACGGTGTAGGTAGGTTTCGGATGACTATGGATGGAGAAGTTGTGGCAGCTGGTTTATGCAGGTTGAATAATAGTTATCAAAAACAAGTGAGAGGATGGCAATGCCAGATTCTGGCAGCAAAGGACTATATTTCTATTGAGTGAAAATAGCAGTCATAATGTGGCTTACCAAGAGTTGTAATGGATGACTGGGATCAAGGCACCTATCAATGTAGTGTAATTCACAAGAACGCTCTTAAGCTACTGTGCGTGTTGTTAATAGCTGCCAAAGGAAGCTGCTTTTGGTGGAAACAGGTTGGAATATGTCTGGCCCAAAGCAATTCTAAGCGAGGCAATTCCCAATGGTGGTATGAAAGGAGAATTTGGCCACTGGTTTTATGCAGATGGCACTTCTTGTTAGGCATCACTGGTGGTAAACTATTGTTAGATGCTAATAGGATTATGCTTAATTGTTAGCTTCTTTGGTTTAGTGTATGCTTGAAGCTAGTGTTGGGCTTGTTTGGTCTGGTTTTGATGCAGGAGTACCTCTGTAGCAGGCTCATGCTATTATTTATGGTTTGTATACTGTTGGGATACCCCTTAATAGGTCCTTTTTTCAATTTTAATTAATTATTGGCTGATAAAAAAAAACAACAAATTCAGATTACAAGATATCAAGAACCAATTTCTTGCATGGTTCATAGCAAATCTGTAAAACCCTCTTACAGAACATACACTAAACACCCTATTCAGCATAAACACTTGGAATCTACCTAAAATCTAAAATACAGGAAGAATATATAACCCAAATGATTACACCTAAATTGAAATCAAATTAGATGAACACTTCTTAATTAACTCAAAATGTTCTCCAAGATTGCCACAGAAAGTTATGAGAACTCGATATTCAAACCTATAGAATTATAACTATTTTTATCTAAACATAGTTCTTTCTCTCAATTTTTCACAAAACTTCATTCGACTTCAAAATACTTTCAAAGAGAGACTTATATAGACAACAGGTCGGTGGATCTTTTCTCCTTGTATGTTGCTCTTTTTACCCATTCTTACAATTTAAAGACTTCCAACTTACACTCTAATAGAAATTAGTTAGTTTTTGTTCTTGTACGTATATTATTATGCAAAATACCCAAAAAGGTTAATATATTATGTTGTCCTTTCATAACATGAAACTAAACTAAGGTTATACCATGTTATAACTTATAAGTCATCTTTTAAAAGGGGAAATGCTATATTACCTCTTTGGCATTTTTTTCCTGTGTAAGGCAAATACTTAACATTTGGCGTTTTGCTAAATGGCTTGTCATGTTCAAATCCTTTCTATTTTAACAGATGATGAGAAAAGAAAACAACTTGATTGGAAACTAAGATTAAGCATTATCAATGGAATAGCAAGAGATCTTCTATACCTTCATGAGGACTCTCGACTCAGAATAATTCATAGAGATCTCAAAGCTAGCAATGTTCTATTAGACCATGACATGAATCCCAAAATATCAGATTTTAGATTGGCAAAGGCATTTGAAATTGGACATAACCAAGCAAATACAAAGTGAGTAATGGGCACTTACTGAGTTTTACTTATACCAAACCTATCTTATCAGTAAGACTTGTGAATGCATACTTCAGAGTTTAATGATTGAAAAAATGAAATTCCTTGTTATATACTTGAAACAAGAGAAATTAACAAAGCTCTATTGTTTTGAATTAGTTGATACACGGCTCCTGAGTACGTTATGCAAGAATTGTTTTCGGTGAAATCTGATGTTTTCAGCTTTGGAGTTCTAGTTCTACAAACCATTTGTGGAAGAAAGAACAACGGATTCTATCTGTCAGAACATGGTCAAACTCTTCTTTTATATGTGAGTCATCCCTCTGGTCTGATTAACCAAATATCAACAATACTTGCTAACTAAAGTATGACGTATTATTCACAAATTAATGACAAATACTTGTAGGATTGGAGAACATGGTGTGAGGGAAAATGTTTGGAATTGATGGATCCAATGCTGGAAAAATCCTTCAAAGGTAGTGAAGTTGAGAAGTGCATACACATTGCTTTATTGTGCGTTCAAGAAAATGCAACATACAAACCAACCATGTCTGTTGTTGTTGTGCTAGGGAGTGACAACATGACGCTTCCAAAACCCAAGCACCCAGCATTTTCAGTTGGAAGAAAGGTGTCAGAGGAAGTACCAAAATCAAAAAATCCAAGAATCTTTTTAGTACTGATGTAAAACTTTACCAAGTAATTGGAAGTATCACACGGATCGTTGTTATCAATGATTGAGATTTATTCATGTGGTTTAGTTATTTAGACATAAAACACTACTACAATAAGATCAATAAATTTTTGATTTCCTATTACTATAGCTAGTTATTTTTGGAGCAGGGGATAATTTGACCAAACTGGTTTCGGATCTGTGTTTGGCAGCTGAGAAAAGCCTTATCCTGGAAGAAAGTTAAGAGAAGAAGATTCAAACTCTAAAAGTAGAAGAAACCAACAACAGAAGAAGCCAATGCGCATTAGTATAGGCTCTCGGACAAGCTGCAGTTTTAAGCAGTGAGCGTGGCTTTTCTTTAGGAGCCAATGAAAATCTGCAGAAAGAAATACAAAATGCAGCAGAAATTGATGTAAAAATAACTCTTAGTTTAATTCTTTCTTGTTTTTTTTTTTGTATGAGTGATTGCAGCTTGGTTTTAAGCTGGGAAGAGCATTAAGAAAGTAGGACATTTGTAGTCTGGTATATGTGTTTTTCTGGATCTGTACAAGGGTTGAAGTATCTGAAATGCTCAGTTGAGTTTATTTTATTCTTTAATGATAAAAAGAACAACTAATTATTTTTCATACTGAATGATCAATCACTAAATATTACCTAATAAAACGAGGAACCAATTTCACTTAATCTCAAAAGTAATTTTGCACATACAAGTTAATTAGATTTAGAAGCAGTCTCAAACTGCGAATTTCATCAGACTTGAGAAACATGACGAAGATTCAAACGACACATTACTATATAAAGTTCTGTACATTGTTTACAAACAAGCAGTCACGCAAAAAAGCATATGGAAGTAATTAAAATTCTGCAAGTTGTTTAGACATACAAACATGGGCAGACTTACACACTTGACAATCATAACCAAGAATGGAAGGGCTTATATGTATATGTATGTGCATGCCCATAGGAAATAGGAGTCTCATTTTTGAAACTCAAACAACTTCACACATTCTTAATCTCATTTTTTTGTTATCACTCAAACCAGTTTGAGTTGGTGGTGGCTGTGGCCTGTTTGTGAAAATGCTTGGGAGAGACATGGAACACAATGGCCGTGGGTTTGCAAAGAAAGGCAAGGATATGGTGATGCTTATTGTAAAATGAATGAAATAAGTTTTTTGAGCCTGAAAATTGGGGGAAATGCAACTCTTGATGAAGAGTTTTATATAAGAGTTAACTTGCCCTGTTGCTATTGTGCATATTCTCTTGTTAATGCGTTGTCATGGCGTATTCTGTGAGTTTGAGGTTATTTTGTACTTATCAAAAAAATTTCTTTAAAAAATGTTTGATTAACACCTTCTGTCACTAACACAAATTTGACACCGCTTGTGTGACATTAATTCAGACTGTAGACGTGACATTTGGTGAGGATGTGACATTGGCTCTATATTATAATATATGACCCGTAACACATGCAAAACTGGTTACCCGTGTGTCTGTAAGTGGTTACTTATGTGACGCACGCAAAACTGGTTATACCTGTGTGTAAGTGGTTACTTATGTGACGTTTATGGTCACCCACTCTTCATGAAAAAAAAATCAATTTTTTTTAATAAGAACCATATATTACATCGGTTATATGACTTAACCGGTGTAATAACCCTACCGGAACTACGCAGCCATAGGTTCCTCCACATATACTAGCACATGTAAAATTGGTTACCTGTGTGTCTGTAAGTGGTTACCTATGTGACGTTTATGGTCACCCACTCTTCATGAAAAAAATATCAATTTTTTTTTAATAAAAATCATATATTACATCGGTTAGATGACTTAACCAATGTAAAAATCATATATTACATCGGTTAGATAGCTTAACCGATGTAGGTTTCTCCACATATACTAGCACACACAAAATTGGTTATTCGTGTGTTTGTAAGTGGTTACCTATGTGACGTTTATGATCCACCCACTCTGTATGAAAAAAAAATCAATTTTTTTTAATATGGACCATATATTACATTGGTTAGATGACTTAACCGATATAATATGAGTTATTCTGAGTAAACAAAATATATTACACTTGTTGTTTCTAAGAACCGGTATAATATATTCTTTTTTACCCTATTTTGAAGCTCGTGCTGCTCATTCGTACGCAATCTCACTCTGTCACGTCATTGTCACGTCTACAACGTCAAATGTGTATTAGTGTGAGAGGGTGTCAATATATCATAACTCTTTTTCGTTTTCTATATGTAGGAACAAATATTGAGCTATGTTTATTACTGACAGATATTTTGATTTCCACTTCCCACCTATGGTTATTTGATTTTTTTTTTCTCTAACATTGGTGTTTATGAAATGTACACCAGCTTTTTCTTCAGCTTGTACCTGAACAGAGTGCATTATTGATAATGGAACTGTGACAAGGGTGTAGATGTGCAGGCTGGCCTGCAAAAGTTTGGTAGGTTATGTCTAGTGTAGGCGTGGTGGTTGTAAATAGTTACAGACCTGTGACTAGGGTGACATGGTGGTGTGCTGGTGTTATTTTAAGTCTGAAAAAGGAATTTTAAAATAATTTACATGAGAATTGTAGGAAAAAAAATTGAGTTAAGTGTGGTTAATTGTCTAATATGTTAATTTTAAAGTTTAGTTATTAGTGATTTTTTTAATAAATATTTGATTATTACCACTAGAAATTATATTGATGCGTAATTGTGACGTTTCATTCCATGCCATTGGATTGCATGTTTTCGTCTTGAGGTCGTTTAATATAACTATAATCAAAGTCCAAGAAAATCAGTGACGTAATACTTACCCTCAACAAGAAAAAGATTGTTCATATCAGTATAATAAAAAGACAAACAATCAACTACTTGAGTCCATTTAATTCATCAAATATAGTTGTTGTTACACTCCAAACTCATTCAGGAGTATTCAAACCTTATTCTTTTCATTGTATTCTGTTGTAAACATATTCATATTGTTAGTGTTGTGTATTCTTATAGGTTTCAAGATCAAATTCTTGACTGATTTTGTAAATCTTGTGATTGATTTAGTGAATTCGTTAAAGATTAAATATAACTTTTGATAAAAACATTTAATAGTATATAAGTAGGTACAAATTTCATTTTATAAATCAATTTTAAATATTGAGATACAAACCTATTTTTTAATAATATATACTCTCTTAGAAGCAGAGGATAAGGTATGGTGATAGGTGTGGGTAAAGCTCTCTCTGCAATGTAGGTAAGTTATATCTGGTTTGACTTGAACAACTTGTGATTGAATGAATTTTAATTGTGGATCTGGTAAATGAGTTTCAATCCAAAATTCATCTTCTTTTGTTTCTATTAGTAGAACATTCTTAGTAAATTAAATTGTTATTATGTAAAAAAATGAAAAAAAAAATCAAATATACACAATATCTTGAAGACTTCAACTAGGTTGATCATTTCCCTCTTTTCAACATATCTAAAATATTATGTGTTTTTTTAGTTAATATTATCAAGTTTTAACCCTCTCATTTCACGGTTGATTCATTTTAAGTTTGTTTGCTTCCTCATTGAAATAATCAAGTTTTTCTTGTGCAACACCTTTAATCTATTGTGGAGGAAACTCTGATAAAACAGAGCAGGATATTGTGAGAAAATTACATTTAATCTTAACTTATCTAAACAAAAATATATAATTAATGACTTGCCGTCTAAAAGAAAACCCAACTTTCATGATTTGAACAAAACAATGTCAAAATGATAAATTATCAAAATTCTTACATTTTTATATAAAATTTGAAATTCTATCATTTAAAAAAAAAAAATCAAAGTTATTCTTATAAATTTAAATTTAAATTTTATAAAGAATTTTATATTATTTTCTAAAAATTTCTCATTTTATTACACTTTATGAATAAATTCAATTATATATATACATATATATTAAAAAGAAAAAAAATCGTATTAATGCTTTAAATTTTTTCCTCCTTAAATAAATTCCGTCATCTTTTTAATATAACTTTAACTGTATCAATAAGGAATTTTGATTTTGGTATATCTAAGATATTTATTGATTTATTATTTTTATACCATGCTTAACTTTTCTAAATAAATTTGAGCTAGTTAGAGTAATAGAAAAATGAGATTTAATATAAGGAGTTGAGATATTTTGAGAACATTATCCAAACTCAACTAGTTTATGCACGTGATCGTATTTGTGTGGTCCAGAACACTCAAAAACAAGTATTGAAGTAAGGCTATCGTAAAGAAAATTAGATCTCACCTTCACTCCAAATTTCACAATCCTTTCTTCTCTTTGCTTTGGTCACTTCCTTTCCAACCATGCCAGTCCTTGAAACTCTTGGTGGTGCTCTTTTCGGTGCTGTTCTTCAGGTCCTTTTTCAAAAGCTCGATTATGATAAACTTCGCGACTACATTCGTGTGACAAAGCTCGATGGGTGGCAGCTGACAGAGTTGAAGAGGAGGTTGACGGACATCGATGCTGTGATTGATGATGCAGAACAAAAGCAGTTCACTAATTCATTGGTCAGAAACTGGCTTGATGAGGTCAGAGAAGCATTGTATGATGCGGAGGATCTGTTGGAGCAAATGGACTATGAACTCTCCAAAAATCAGTTGAAACCTGAATTTCAGAGCAGTTCTAGCAAGGTAAGCAGTTTTAAATCCAAGATGAAAGAACTCATAGATGAACTAGAATCTCTCTTAAACCAAAAGATTGTTCAAGATTTCAAAATTTCTAGTGGTGTTGGATCTGGGTTGGCTAATAACGTGTCGGGGAAAAGAAATGAATCCACATCGATGGTGGCTGAAGAGGTTATTTATGGCAGAGACGAGGACAAAGAAATAATCCTTAAGTGGCTTACTTCTGAGAGTAACAATCATAACCATCTGTCAATACTTTCTATTGTAGGTATGGGTGGGATGGGTAAGACCACACTTGCTCAACATGTATACAACCACTCAATAATAGAGGATAAATTTGCTATTAAAGCCTGTTTGTGTTTCTGAAGAATTTGATGTTTTCATGTTAACCAGAGCAATTCTTGAGTCATTCCGTAAGGAAACTGATAATAGCAGAAACCTAAATATGGTTCAGGGACGATTGAAAGAAAAATTGAATGGAATGAAGTTTTTTCTAGTTCTGGATGATGTTTGGAACGAACACCGAGATCAATGGAAATCATTGCAAACTCCTCTTAAATATGGTGCTAAGGGAAGTAAAATTCTTATCACAACACGCATTAACAAAGTTGCTTCTATCATGTAGTCAAACAGTATTCACCAACTAAAGCAATTACAAAAAGATCACAGTTGGCAAGTTTTTGCTAAATATGCATTTCAAGATGATAACTTTAAGTCAAATTTTGTGTTGGAGGAGATTGGCATGAAGATAGTTGAAAAGTGCCAAGGACTGCCTCTGGCCCTTGAAACGGTAGGAGGTCTTTTACAATCAAAGTCATCTGTTTCAGAGTGGGAAGGTGTACTGAGAAGCAACATATGGGACTTACTAATAGAAGATAATAAAATCATCCCCGCTTTGTTATTGAGCTATTACCATCTTCCTTCTCATCTCAAGAGATGTTTTGCTTATTGTGCGTTATTCCCCAAAGACCATATGTTTGACAAAGAGAGCTTAATTTTCTCATGGATGGCTGAAAATTTTCTAATATCCTCTCAGCAGAGTAAGTCTCTAGAAGAAGTAGGTGAGCAGTACTTCAATGATCTATTATCAAGGTCATTCTTTCAACAATCAATTAGGTACGACCAAAAACGTTTTGTGATGCACGACCTTTTGAATGATTTAGCAAAATATGTTTCTGGTAAAATGTGCTACAGATTGGGTGTTGATACACCAGGAAGCGTACCAAAGACTACCCGCCACTTTTCAACGATAAAGAATCCTGTTGAATGTGATGAGTATATGAGTTTATGTGATGCTAAAAGGCTACGGACATTTCTGTCCATATCTTGGAATTGTGGGATGTCAATACAAGACTTGATCTCCAACTTTAAATGCTTACGACTTTTATCTTTGTCTGATTGTCATAACATAAGAGAAGTGCCTGACATTATAGTCGATCTTATACATCTCCGTTCATTAGAACTTTCAAGGACAGACATAGAGAGACTTCCTGACTTAATATGTTCACTTTATAACTTGCAAGTGTTGAAGCTGAACCAGTGTCCCAATTTGAAGGAGTTGCCCTCGACTTTGCATGAGCTCACTAAGTTGCGCCGCCTTGAACTTATTGAAACTTATTTAAGAAAGGCTCCAATTCTTTTACGAAAGTTGAAGAATCTTCAAGTAAGGATGGATAGGTTTAAGGTTGGCAAAAGCAGTGAGTTTAGTATTAAACAACTAGGAGAACTTGATATTCAGGGGGAGCTAAAAATTAAAAATCTTGAAAATGTCATGAATTCATGTGATGCATTCGCAGTGGATTTGAAGAATAAAACACATGTTGTGGGGCTAAGTTTAGAATGGGATTCGCAACTGAACAATGAGGATTCAATAAAAGAAAGAGAAGTACTAGAGAATCTGCAACCTTCCAAACATCTGGAGAAGTTGTCAATCGATGGCTATGGTGGAACACAATTTCCAGGTTGGTTATCTGATAATTCTCTATTGAATGTGGTGTCCTTAACTTTGAAGAACTGTAAAAATTGCATGCAGTTGCCTTCCCTTGGACTTTTAACAGTTCTCAAGTACTTGGCAATTTACAGCCTTCATCAAATAGTGCTGATAGATGCTAATTTTTACGGGAATAGCTCATCTTCATTTGCATCCTTGGAAACATTGATCTTTGTTGATATGAAGGAATGGGAAGAATGGGAATGCAAGAAAAGTGCTTTTCCAAGTCTTCAACGTCTTTCTGTGTCGAATTGTCCCAAACTGAAAGGACACTTCTTAGAACACCTTTGTCATCTAAAGTGTCAAACTATTGATGTTTGCAAACAACTTGAGGCATCGACTCTAGAAATTGAAGGTGTGAAGATGAAGACATCTCCATTTGATATGATAGGGCACCATCTTCAATCTTTGAGTATTTTTCTTTGTCCGGGCATGAATATTCCCATAAACCATTGCTATCATTTCCTTGTACAATTGTATATCAGTCAATGTTGCGGCTCTCTCACGAACTTCCCTTTGGACTTATTTCCAAAACTCTACATCCTTTCTTTAGACGAATGTCATAACCTACATATGATATTACAAAGGCACCCTCATAGTCATTTGAAGAATCTGACAATTAAAAAATGCTGTGAATTTAAATCATTTCCCAATAAAGGGTTATTTGCACATGAGCTAGAGACATTTCATATTGAAGATTTCGCGAAATTGAAATCAATGCCTGAACTCATGTCCACTCTCCTTCCATCTCTCAATCGTCTGGAGATAAATAATTGTCCAAGAGTGGAGTTGTCTAAGAGATGTTTGCCATCAAATCTCAAAGAATTGAGTCTCTCGAATTGCTCCAAACTTGTTGCCTCACTAAATAAGGGGGTTTGGGGAACCAACCCTTCCCTAGAATCCTTGTCTATTGGAAAAGATGACGTGGAGTGTTTTCCAGGTGAAGGTTTGCTCCCACTCTCTCTTACTTCTCTATACATAAAAGATTGTCTAAATCTTAAGAAACTGGACTACAGGGGTCTCTGTCACCTCTCTTCTCTTCAGAAATTGGGTATTAGTAGTTGTCCAATACTTCAATGCTTGTCAGAGGAGAGTCTCCCTGAATCCATTTCAGAACTTAGCATTATAGATTGTCCGTTGCTCAAACAGCGGTACAATAAAGAAGAAGGTGAAGATTGGAAAAAAATTGCTCATATTCAAAATATATGGATAATGGTTAACGAGTAAAGATATAAGACGAAATACAAGTTGAAAATTAGCAAGCACCAATTCTCATATGCCTACATTTTCATCAGGTGCCAATTCTCCACACTATCTTTCAATCATTTCAATTACAATCTTATTTAGTGCAAATATTTTAATGTCTAGTTCACTTTCTTCAAGCATCAACTTCTCGTCTTTTAAGGTCTTATTATGATATTCTCTTTTGAAGTCGAATAACAATGGTTATATTTAAGAAGCCAATAACTTATTTTGAAACCCAATTGGATTTAATATTGTTGGGAAAAAATTGTAACTTGTTAGCATTATTTACTAGGATGGTTTTTGACCTTGGTGGGGCTTCTTTTCTATTCATGCGACTTGTAGAAAAAGAAGAAATAAAAAATATAATATTTTTAAAATCGATTTATAAGGTAAACAATTGATTTTAAATAAAAACTATTAATAAATTAATCATTAATAATTGACTTTAGAAACAATTCTTAAACTTAAATTACACCTCTATTAAGTCGATGGTTGTACATTATTTTAATATGTTACCATTATATAAAATGGAATGAGCTTACACGAACTATTAGTGTCAAAATTTCAAAAATAGGTTTCTCTAATCATAAAATTCTTTATTTTTTCGACCTCTATTGAATGATTAGGAAAGACAAAGCATGTAAACTGTATTTGTACCCTTTTTTTCAACTTTCTACTCTTTAAACTGACATGTTTTATATTTAAATCATTTTCTTAAATTGCATAACTATTGTTTACACTTAACTAAATAAGTTCAATGTTAGCACAATTAACTAACTGCTACGATGGGTTTTTCCTGTAACATATTCAAGAGTCAACCATGAGTAGTGGAAATGAAAAATAGACATTACAGTCTAGCCATTCCTATTTTAGACCCAACTTCTTCTAAGTAATAATATGACAAAGTTCACTAGACGAACACTTAAACTCACACTAACAACAACAAATTCAGATTACAAAATATCAATAACCACTTTCTTGCATCCTATAAGATCTGTTCACACGAAATTTGTAAAACCCTACATAACATGCATGTTGTGGGTGCAGGGCTGATAGAACGAAGGCAGAAATTTGTGGCTGCTGGTTTGGTCTATGCAACACACATAGTTAGTACAGAGTTCTTGCTTCTGTGGTTGGTTCTGTGTGCATGGTTCAGGGGCTTCTTTTTGTATGACTGACTGGGTCTTGTTTGGAATGGTCAAGGAGATCTGGACTTTAGATGTATCACACGCAGATAGCTTTATGGTCTGTGAAGACTCTTGAATACAGGGTCTGGAGTTCTATACGTGGATCTTTTTTCCTTGTATGTTGCTCTTTTACCCATTTTTACCAAATTAAAGACTTTCAACTTTTACAATCTAATAGAAATTAGTTAGTTGTTGTTCTGGTACATATATTATTATGCAAAACACCCAAAAGGTTAATGCATTTTGTTTTCCTTTCATAACATGAAACTAAACTAAAGTTATACCAGGTTATAACTTACAAGTCATATTTTCAAGGGGAAATGCTATATTATCTGTTGGTATTTTTTCCTATGTATAGCATTTGGTGTTTTGCTAAATGGCTTGTGATGTTTAAATCCCTTTTATCTTCTTGAGTTGACAGATGATGAGAAAAGAAAACAACTTGATTGAAAACTAAGATTAAGCATTATCAATGGAATAGCAAGAGGTCTTTTATACCTTAATGAGGACTCTCGACTCAGAGTAATTCATAGAAATCTCAAAGCTAGCAATTTAGATTGGCAACGGCATTTGAAATTGGACAGAGCAAATACAAAGCGGGCACTCAGTGAGTTTTACTTATACCAAACATATCTTATCAGGATGACTTGTGAATGCATAGTTCAGATTTGAATGATTGAAAAAATGAAATTCCTTGTCATATACTTGAAACAAGAGAAATTAACAAAGCTCTATTGTTTTGAATTAGTGGATACATGGCTCCTGAGTACGCTATGCAAGGATTGTTTTCAGTGAAATCAGATGTTTTCAGCTTTGGAGTTCGAGTTCTACAAACCATTTGTGGAAGAAAGAACAACGGATTCTATCTGTCAGAACATGGTCAAACTCTTCTTTTATATGTGAGTCATCCCTCTGATTAACCAAATATCAACTATAATAGCAAACTGAATTATGACAGTACTATTCACAAATTAATTACAAATACTTGTAGGCTTGGAGAACATGGTGTGAGGGAAAATGTTTGGAATTGATGGATCCAATGCTGGGGAAATGCTTCAAAGCCAGTGAAGTTGAGAAGTGCATACACATTGCTTTGTTGTGCGTTCAAGAAAATGC
>Ga0123342_1005336_pt1 | contig 18728 bp, 6 predicted proteins | sample Turbeawhitnodule_FD_89960 | JGI IMG/M metagenome (GOLD analysis project Ga0123342, IMG submission 89960) | Root nodule microbial communities of legume samples collected from Mexico - Turtle bean Mexico white nodule | ecosystem: Host-associated > Plants > Roots > Nodule | place: Mexico: Nepantla...
CAGGTAGCAGGTAGCAGGTAGCAGGTAGCAGGTAGCAGGTAGCAGGTAGCAGGTAGCAGGTAGCAGGTAGCAGGTAGCAGGTAGCAGGTAGCAGGTAGCAGGTAGCAGGTAGCAGGTAGCAGAAATATTTTTCTTTTTAAACACTAGATTCAGATCAATTATGCAATATATTGTTTTGATAAGTGAATTGGTTTTTATGACTTGATTTAAAGTATGAATCTGTCAAAGATTAAAGATACCTTGCAATTTTTATGTTTGATTAAATTATTTTCATAATCTTGAAAACATAATATAAACCAGACCAATACTGTAGTAAAACAACAAGTTCAATTCCAAAACAATAGTTCAATTTCAAAACAATAAATTCAAATTATTACAGTTTTGTAGATTTTTCAATCTTAGATGCAATGATTATGAAAGAAGAATAATCACACAAAAATTTATATTGGTTCACTCAATATTGAGCTACATCCATCCCCATTTCACACCAGGATGGATTCCACTAAAACACAACAATCTTTTACAAAAGATTACAAACAAACCAGTTCTTGAACCCTTCATGAACCAAGGGTACAAGCTGAAAAACTCTATTTCAGCAAAATTTCTACTTCAAGAAACTCTATAAAAAAGCATATGAATACACTTTTACAAAGAAATGAGTTTAAGGAAAGAAAACACTATGTTATGCAGACTTTAGAGACTCAAACCAGATCTCCATAGTTGCAACACTTTGATGAAACTTTTAATCTCAAGCCAATGTGAAAACAACACAGGAACTCACTTAAGAACCTCACAAGAAAACTCTTGAAAATAATTAGCAAATTGTAGGAATGATTTGAATTGTGATATAACTATCCCTTTTATAGGACTCAAATCAAAACAGATTTCTCAAAACAATTTTGAAAACAGTTATAAAACAATAGGTTAAAGCTTAAAATTGTATTTTTTAAAATGCACTTGATGTTAACATAACCAACCTTTGGTTATTTAAAAATAGAATATGAGAACAAAACTGAATTTTGGATACAAAACAGATTTAAAAAAAAAAAGTTTTGGTAACAAGTAACAAGTAGCAGGTAACAAGTAACATATAGCAGGTAACAAGTAGCAGTTAACAGATAACAGGTAGCATGTAACATGTTTAATTTTATATGCCTAACTTTTTAAAGGGATAAAAGAATCATTGTGTCAGTTTCACTTTCATTTTGTGTTGAGATGAGTTGTGATTTGAAACTACAAGTTTCAAGTAAATAGAATTTTAACTTAGTAATAGATATAAGAAATTAAACATTCCATCGTGTATAAGGTTCAAATTGTTCACGCCTCTAAAACCTTTCACTCTAATGTTTTTAAATTTTTTACTTTTACTCTCTTTTTTATCATGTGAGTTTTTATATTATAAAATAACGCGATGAAGAAAATATATGATAGATAGAATTATGCAAGTAAATATAAAAACATAAGCCTAAATTTATATTTTGTCAACATTTTTGTTATATAAAAACTCACATTATTATTACTAGCTGCAACTAATAATAATAATAACAATAATAATAATGATTTTTTTAATAGATATTGATGTGTATATTGATTTTTAATTATAATAATTTATTTTTTCCCCGTTTGCCTTTTTTATTATATAAGATATTAAGTTTATTATTATTATTATTATTATTATTATTTTATTCTCTGATAGAGGTTTTAAAAGTAGAAGTTGTAAGATTATTGTTTTAACCATTAGGTCACATTCGACTATATGTTTTTATCTTTTACAATATTAAAAGTATCTTTCAATTCCTGATCAATAATACGTAACTCCTTCGATAAATCACTAAAATGGTTTTATCTTTATCAATAATTTTTTATACTCAAAATAAAAAAAGGTCAAATCCTACTCAACATACTTCGAGCATGCATACCAATGAAGTGGGGCATGTTGATTACTTGTGTGCATGTTCTTACGTAGTTAATTTGTTGTCTTTGTTAATGTACCTTTGAAGAGTTACGTTAAAGAAAACGACACGAGAGCTTATAATAAAATGGAAAATTCCATTGGATCCATTCATAATAATAAAATCTACTCTTAATATATGGAAATAAATTTGATGTGGACCATTCAAATACATATTAATATTTTATGAAAATTCTTGATAACTTTTTTAAAGGTACAAGTAGAGCATGTACAACATCAGCATCGATATTATAGTAATTTAACTTACACTAGATACGACCATACATATTTAAAGACAAACGTGATTAAAATTTATTTTTAAAGTTTTTAGTGTATAAGAGAAATTTTAAAATGTTCCATGAATTAGTAAAAGTAGTTAACATATTAATAAAATAAAATTTTATTGTGTTATTTGATATCTAATTTTTTCAAAATATTAAATAGTCATAGCAAACATTGGTTACTTGAAATTTATCTGACCTTTTTTTTTAAATAATGGCGATTTCTCGAAGGAGTTTTTTTTTTGGGTTGATCTCGCGTTCTGCGTGCAAAGCGTGGCTTATTCTTTAATTTCTAATTTCTCCCATGCGTTTAGATTTGTTGGTTGTTGCATTTAATAAATATTAATAATAATAATAGCAAATAATCTATACCATATAAAAAAATAATTAATTTTGATAATAAGTTTTTGGTGTACATAAAATTTTTGTTGATTTTATCTTTATTTAATATATTTCATTTTTATTTCAATGAAGTATATAGTAATTATTTAAAAGATAAAATTAGTTTTTAAACTTTTTAAATAATATTAAGGGTCAATTTTTTATATACAAACTAATGTTTCACTCTTTTTTTAATTTCCTATTTTAAGATAATAATAGAAAAAAAAGAAAGAGTATAGCTTCACACTCATTTGCTTCCCACACTAATTTTCACATATCAAATCAAATAAACTTCATTTTCAATCACTTTATTTATTTCATTTCAAGCAATTGAATTTTTTGATAAAATCATTCATTCTTTTGTATCTACCATTAAGTGAATCATAACTTTAATATGAACTTCATCACACACTCCAATCTCAAAACCACAAATAGAATAAGAAAAGCTTGAACAATAAGAAAAGTCAAAAAAAAAAATTTAATTTATCATTTTTCTTTTATATATATATATATTAATTTTTTATTATAACAAAAGTTTTACAGAAGAGAAAAATAACAAACAGAGGCCGCAAATCAAGGGGCTGCGTGTACCACCGAAAAATAGTGAAACCAAGGGGCTGCATGAATCCAGCTAACATACCTTTTACCAGGTACAAAAGGATCGACAAATAATAAATAGTATTTTTTCCATTAATGAGGATTTAAAAACAAAGACAAAACCATATTGAATACTTATTATTTGTCATATGTTATTAGCATCTTCAAACATCATGTAAAGTGATATGAAAAATATAACAACTTCTTCATGTTTAAGTGAAACAAAAAATTAAGATGGTTACACATTATTTTCAACTGGAATTCTCAACTTTCTCTGTTCACTTGCTAAAAGAATGAAATTTTAAAAATGGTAAAACGCCTCATTACAGTAAAAAAATAAAATAAAATATTTTTAAAATTCATAAGAATATTAGAATGATTAAATTTCAGTTTATAACTTCATTGTTTCGTTAATAAAGTTTTGTATATTTTAAACAAGAAAATTCGCTATCTTTTATCACCGTTTAAGAAAAAATATTATCTAAACAAGTAAATAGATTGAGCTTAAAACAACAACGATTAACGATTAATTAGAATTGCTACAAAACAAACTCGTATTTTATCTTCCTTATAACAAGAAATCTTGTGAATTAATTAAATACCAATATATAAACATTTATCATTATAAAAACTAATATAAAAATTAATAATTTTTTTAGTTTATAAAATAGTTTTTAATTTAGTAATATAACAATTAATTATTTTTTATCTTTAAAATTAGTTTTTACTGAACGAATATTTTTTTGTGTAGTGATGTATTTTTAGAAGTCATTTTAAATATGAAAAAGAGAATAAAAATTACAAAAATAGAAGAAAAAAATGAATATATTTTGCAGTTTTAACCTTATAAGTCTAAATGATTATTTCATTGGTTATTTTACTGAATTCTGAAACAGCTATCAATTATTTTATAAGTGTAAGAAACAAAAATACAACCCGTATGTGAAATGCAACTTTGCTAAATAGCACGAACCCTTTTTTACTAAAAAAATAATCGTCAATGAAATGTTTGCGAATTTGTTTTATTGAATATTTCAATTTGAAGATAGAAAAAAATAAAAAATGACATTTGAAAGAAATAATGGTGGATAATGTAAAGATTCCTCAAATTTAGTTTGCTAATATTTATAAATTTCTAAAATGAAAAATATTTTCAACTTGCAAAACCAACATGCCCACGTTCTCATAACTCCAAACACAAGCAATTTAATGATAAAGTAAACTCATTCATATCTCTATTTGTCTTTAAAATGCTAACGATTGAATAAGAATGATCATGAATGATAAAAAAAACTCTCTTTTAAATCTTCAAAGCAATTATAGTAGAGATTTAAACTTACCAAAGCAAGATGATTGAGATAAAATCTCCATTAAGTAATTTTCTGGTTTATAGATTAGCTGTCTAATTTTGATTTATTCAAACCGATAATTTCTTATTCTTATTTTTTATTTATTTAAATGGACCAACTAAGTAGTTAGTCTAGTTTTCAAATGTTTTATGTAAACATCTAAGAAATGACATTGAAATTTAGTATATCTAAGAATGGTGCATCAATCAACCAACAAGGTTTGGATTTATAACCTGACATAGAAATTTTTGTTAGCATAATTTATGGCTTATATCATTCATGGTGATCACTATGAGGGTCCATTTTTCTTGAATTATGTGCAATGTGTGGTCCTTATTGTGTTAATACATAAGGTTATGGTCCACTTTTCTTAGAATATATGGAACATTTGTGTATAAGGGTAAAAGTGTGGTCCTTACTCTTGTGTTAATACATAAGGTTAGGGTTGGGAGGGGACCATATTTCACCAATGGGAATGAATGTTACAAATCTAAATAATTGGCCATTGAAATACTTAAATAGTGTTAATATATAAGGTACAATTTTTATCAATTTTAAATTGATGTGATAATTTTGTCGTTAACACAAAATTGAAGTTATCTTCAAAGAATAAATAAACCAAAATTGAAGTTATCTTCAAAGAATAAATAAACCAAGTAACTAAAATATATTTAAAACTAGATATTGTTTTTTTAGGATTAACTTAACTTAATTAATTAATGTGTATGAATTAGATTTTAGAAAGTTAATTTAATCATAACATATATATTGGGTTTACTATGGTTAACTATTAATATTTTTTATTATCTTAAATATATGTTTGTTATTTTCTTTCTCTTGTTCTTGCATATTTTTTTTTTATTGTGATAAAATCAATATGGTATTAGAAGGATATCATTTCGTTGCGTTATCTCTTTTCTCCTTCCATTATATTTTGTTTTGCTTTTGCTTTCTTTATTTCATAACTGACATTTCCAAAGATCCAACTTTAGATCTCACTTATTCCTTTTTTCTTCATCATTCCAACCATCTTGGTCTTACTCTCATCTTTTAGTCGCTTGATCACAAAAATTACACTACTTTGAGTTGTATTATGTTGGTCACTCTATCCGTGAAGAACAAAATCTTGTTTGTTGTTGGTTCTCTTTCAAAACTAGTCATGGATGATCTTACATATGCAACAAGGGACTGTTGATGTAAGCACATATTATACCAAGTTGAAGTTCACTTGGGGAGAGTTATCAGGATACAAACCTCATTTTCCTTGCACATGTGGTGACTTACAACATCTTCAAGATTATAACGAATCATAATATGTTATGTCCTTCTTGACAAGATTGAATGATTTGTTTTCCCAAACTTGCCGCCAAATTCTTTTATCGGATCCCTTACCTCCAATTGGTAATGTCTTTTCCTTGGTTCTTCAAGAAGAAGCACAAAGTGAAATTGGTTTTGGTCTTCCTCCTACTTCCTCAATAAACTCCAATAGTAAACTAACAAATTTTTGTTGTTGTTGATGCTAATAAACACAACAAAATGGAACTTTGGTTGACTGATAAAAGCATATTTATTTGATTTTTTTTTATTAAAAAAGAATTTTAATTGTGGTGGTGTCATACCTTAATTATCTCATGTATTGAAACTTAATTAAATAAGACTATTAAAAAATTTAGATTTGACAATGCTAAAGAACTTGTCATCATTAATTTATTTTGTAGGAAATGTATCATTCATCAATATTCATGTGCATAGAGACCACAACAAAATATTGTGGTTGAAATGAAACATTTGCAGATTCTTAATATTGTTGTGTCTTAATGTTCAATCTAGTATTCCTTTGAAGTTTTGGGGTGAATGTGTCAAAATTGATGTGTTTCTCATTAATAGAACTTCCATTTTAGTTATGCAATCTAAGTTTGTTAAGAAGTGGACTTTAAGCCTAACTCAACCTCATAAAACCGGCTCAATGAGGTGAGGTTTGCACCCACTTATATACTATGAAAGACTCTAATCTCTAGTTGATGTGGGATTTCCAACAAAGTTTTTTTTAAAAAAAAAAATATATGACAAGATACTTAACTATGTTGATTTCAGAGTTTTTAGTTCTTTATGTTATGCACCAACTTTATTATTTAATTGACACAATTCACCCACTCGTAAGACTATTGTTGTCATTTTTCTTAGTTAACCCAAGGGATATGAAGTTACAAACTTCTTGACCTTTCCACCAATCAAATCTTTATTTCTAAAGATATATCCATAAGTAATATTTTTTAGATTTACATACGAATATAATTACGTACAGATTTTGAATGCGTATGTCATAATTACCTACAACAGTTTTACATATGGATTTTTGTCCATATGTAATTCGTATGTAACTATGTTTTACATACAAATTTAGTGTCTTATATGAGTTTCTTAACATTGACATCTAGCTACTAGATATCAATAATGCTTTTTTAAATGGTAACCTTGCGGAATATATTTATATGCAATTTGCTCAAGGATATAAACCCATTATTATAAGAACTTCTCTTACTCCTATTGTTTGCAAACTTAATAAGTTTATATATGATCTTAAACAAGCTTCAAGGAGTTGGTTTACCAAATTAAGCAATACCTTATTTTTTTCATAATTGTAAACAATCTAAATCTAATTATTCTTTATTTACGAAAGGAATCAATTCGCATTTTGTTGTTGTCTTAGTTTATGTGAATAATATTATTATTGTTAGACCCAAAAATGATGTTATCTAAAAAAAAATACTCTTCTTCATAAACATTTTAGGTTAAAATATCTTGAAAATCTTAAATTCTTCCTTAGAATAGAATTATCTAGGTCAAAAGAAGGAATATTTGTGTCAAAGGCACTATATTATGTCTATCTTAAAAGATTGTGGTATGTTGAGATGCAAAACTTCATCTATCGCTATGGAATCTAACATAAACCAAATTAACTTATCCTAGAAAATACCAAAGGCTTATTTGGAGGCTTTTATCAACTAAATCCAAGCCTGACATATGCTTCACTATGAATAAAATTAATCAATTTATTTATATTCTTTATATATTAATGTTGTTATTACTTTGCTTGGTACCTCAAACATATTATTGACAAAACATCCTCTTTAAAGTTAATTTTAATACTCAGTTACATGCTTATGTTGATGTTTTTTTGGGTTTTTTGTCATGATAGCATGAAATCCACCACATCATTTTGTATTTTTTTGAGAAATTATTTAGTTTCTTGAAAATCCAAAAGACAGGAAAAACCTAAACCCTAAACCCCAAACTCTCAATAAATCTTCTGCAAGTGAAATAACTTGATTAAGGAACATTTTATCTAACTTCAATAATAACACTCATATGATAATAAAGTTATCATTCAAATTGCCTCCAATCCTATTTTTTACGAGAAAATTAAATATATAAAAATTGACCTTCATTTCATTAGAATAAAGTTATATTTTTTTTTTCAAACTCAGCATAATTTTTAAGATGGTCATTGAAAATATTTTTCTTACCATCTTGAGAGGGTCTATTGGGTTTATTGATGTTAGTGTTTATTCTATTACTGTTAGTATTTTCTGTTGGACTTTTTTTTTCTTCTTCCTTATAATTTCAATAAACATATTTGCTTTGTATGAAAAATTTCTATTATCTTACATATATGTTTGTTATTTCCTTTCTCTTCATATTATAAAGGTGTTTTTAAAAAAGTTATCTTATTTCATTCACACTTTCCAATAATTTTTTTACAATATCCATATTTTAAGTTTAAGATATTTATATTGAAAATACTCTAAAGCATGGAAATCTCACACCACAAAAGACGTTAAAGAAACAAATTTCACTCTCCATTTTTTTCCCTTTCCTTCTTTCCTTTTCAAAATTTTTTCTACTTGTTTTATTTTGTTTTGTTCTATATTTGCGTATCGTTTTCTGATTCAGGGGTATTTCAAATGTTCACAACACATTTAACAATTGTACCATTCATTTGCACTGTTTATATTACAAATGGGTACCATAAAAAGCCAATTTTATGCGTTAATATGTTAAAATTAACCACCAAATAGTATTGAAATTTTAAAACTGGTGTTTGAAAAATCTGCACTATGCCTTCATTATTTTCAAGCAGGCAAAAAAAAAAAAAAATCCAATTTGTCGTGAAAGTGTTGCAATCCAAGTTCTAAAACATTCAATTTTAAAGGAATATTTACACGTGAGAAAGAAACAACGCAGAGTACAAATCTCAATTACAAGATCAAATCTCACGTTTGGAAGCTAATTCAATTATGAAAACAAAGACAATGGACTTTTTATTAAGTAATACAACATTAAATTGAAATCAATTTTAAAAATAAAAATTAGTTACTATATTAATTCATTTGAATATTATTTTAAATATTATAATAATAATAATTATTTAAGATAATTTTTATTATTTTATAAATTTTATTAATAATAAAAACTATTTTAAATATTAATAATTATTTCAATCTTTAAAATAATATCTAATTTAACTAATATAATAATTAATTAATTTTTATTTTTAAAATTAATTTGTATTTAATAATTTTGTTATAGTAATCAATATACTCAAAATTATACGAATTTTCAAAAAGTTAGATCCTAATGCACTGAAAACTTGAAGTCCTTTTTAGTTAATTTAGCACTAGATTATTTTTTGAGAAAAAAAAGAGAGGAATCCTAATCTTAGAAATTCTCCAAACGCATGATGAATAAAGATGAAATATGAGTTGTTTCTTATGAATCACTTTTCTTGAATGCATTTGGCTATACAAGGTGTTGACTTTGACTACTTTGGTCTATTTACATGTAAAATAATTTAATTTCTATATTGAAGGCTTGAATATCCATACGTAGTTGATAAGCAACGATAGTGGAGTTTGAGACACTGTAATTTTTTCTCTCTTGAATTTTTGTAGAGCTATATTCCACAATTGACCATTGATGAATGGATCCTTCATTGAAAGGTCAATAATATTCAAAAAAGATTTTTTTTCTTCTATACTTAACTTTTATCCTGCGAAAAATCCAGAGGAGAAATTCAATCACTTTTCTTAAAAGATGTATAAAAAAATTAAGATTCGAACTATGAGTATGTTTATAACAATAATTTGTTATTATATCTTTGAAAGATTAATGAATTTATTGTATTATTACGCCTAATTATAATCTTATTATATTATGATGGTTGGTGGATTAGTTTGATGATGCAAAAAGGGATAAGCTGTGCGGACTGCTTGTGATCTACTGAGAAGAAAAACGCAGGTTGATTGTCTATTTCAATTCGTGCGGAAATGACTTTCTATTCCAATCTGCTGGTCGCCTAGGTTTGTTTTGCATAACCTGTAGTTCGCATGAGTCAAGTGTGGGGTGGTGCGGACTGATCCGCATAACTTATAAATCTATAAATTTTTTTTTGCAATCCCATATTTTCTTCACCTCATTTTAAAAAATTATAAAATTATTCATTTCAAATTATACCAATTTTAATTTCCATATTCTGTAACCCCCAAAAGTCTTTTTTGGGTTTCAAATTTAAAAAATTTGACTCATATTTTTATTAAGCATTTGTAATAATAATATTGTGAAATCATTTAACTAACTCATCTAATTAAATTAAATTTATTCATAATTTAGATTTAAAATTTTATTTTTTATGAATTAAAAAAAATAAAATTATATGAATTGGTTTACAGGTCTGCGGACCAACCCTTATGTGGAGTGAACCAGTAAAATTAGCCCACATAATTAACGTAAGACAGATTAATCCAACCCAAATTTTGTGGACCAAATACGAGACAAACCTATACAAAATGAACGAGCATATCAAGTTCTATCAAAATTAAACATTCCATTTTACAACTAAAATATTACCGGAGGTGAAAAATATAATGCGATTACAAAATAAAAGAAAATTGTTTATTGTTTTCAGACAACACATCTTTTTACTTGTTGATAAATTAATTTAGATATAACAAATATTCTTTAAATTATTTCACACATTTTCTAATAATTGAGTATAAAAATTGCTTAAAAATAAAATATTTTTAATTAAATAAATTTAATGTAAAATATAGTTTTATATCATTAGTGTATGTTTGGGAAAATTAGTCAATAAAACAGTAAACAATTAAACTAAGATATGAGTTTGTTAATTAAATTGAAAAGGGTTGGTCAAATTCGATATCAAAATAGCTAAATATATAAAATAACATAGAAAGACATAATTAGTTACTTGCTACAAACATGCAATAGAATGTTTTTATTTACTTATCAGAATGAAAAAGTCTAATTTAGCTTTAAGTGTATAAAACAGTACAAATTGGTTGGTCAACTTTACAAATTACACCTTAAAATATATAATATAACTTAATGTTAAATTAACCTTCAAATATTATAACTTAACAATAAATTATTTTTACAAAAACTTAAGAACAACACGTGCTCAAATTCTATTTAATATTTTTCAATTTGTTAGTTTTTTTTTTTAAGAGAGAAGAAAAGATAAGAGTTTTTGGACGAGTTGGAAATATAAAGATAAAATTAATTATTATACCATTTCTTTAACAAATAAAAAATATTTTAAATATAAAAATTTAATATAAAGTATCAGATCGTGGTGGAGGGGAAGTAGCGATAGTGAGAGTTTTGGTGGGAATGGATTTTGAATGTTCAGAAGTGAGCGTGTGGAAGGAAGCACTCTCTGCATACCAATCTCGAATTCAAACACTCTCTCTCACCAAAGCCAAAACCAAAACCAAACCCAATTTGGTTTCTCTTGATGAATTCTACTGCAACGAACTCCCTTCTCTCCTTCGCCAACGAAACCCTAACCCCTTTCTCACCACTTCAGAACTCTCCAATCTCATGCAATGGAAGCTCACGCGCGGCAAGTGGAGGTCACTACTCTCTCTCTCTCTCTCTCTCTCTCTCTCTCTGTGTGTGTATGATACGATGGTGATTGTTTGAGCACGTTTTTGGTTTGATTGAGTTTTTCAGGCCGCGTCTGTTGGATTTCGTTTCGTCCCTAGACGACGCCGTTGTGAAGTCCGCTTCTGAGAAGGCATTTAAGAGCCTTCCCGATGTATCCAAAGCCGTCGCTGAACTCACTGTCTTGAAGGGCGTTGGTCCCGCCACGGCCTCCGCCGTTTTGGCTGCTTTCTCTCCTCACTTAACCCCTTTCATGTCTGATGAGGTCCATTACTGTTCTAACTTGTTCATTAAACTACCATTTTAGTCATTCAAATGATCAAAATATCAAATGAATAACTAATCTCTCACATCTTCAGCTTACTGTAATTGTAATCCATTCTATAACTCACCACTGTAGTTATTTGTCTTTTTTATAATTTAAAAGACTACTACTAGAAAACCTTCCACAATTTTAATGATTAAACTGGTACTCTACACTTAATTTATTAGTGTTATTATTTATAGAGTAAATAATCTATGCATCAAATTAAGTTCACTTCTACAATAATACTAATACTACTACTACTAAAATAAATAATAATAATAATATTTTAACGAAGTTCAAGTTGGAACACAGGCACCATCTTTAGAGAGAAAAAGGATAGTTCATAACCCATAGTTCTTTATTGATACGGCTAAAAGTTTTACACTGTTTTTAGAATAGAGGTCAAAGATGGGTTATATACCTTCTCTCTAAACCCATTCATATACTTTTTAAGAATTTGAATGCATATAATACCTCATGTGTGTTAATTGACTCCAACGAATCTATCATAGCGGATTTGAGATCGAAACAAATAATAATAATTTGTATCCTTACAACTATGATTGGTTAATGTGTACAATTATATTGATAAGATATAAAAAGTAAGTTCTTATTTTTATTTGTGATTACTAATGGAGTGCACTGCAGGCTATGGAGGCAGCTCTTGGAAACTCGAAAGATTATTCGCTGAAGCAATATCTAAAGTTCGTGGATAAGTTGCAGATGAAAGCGAAGGTATTATTCTGTGCCTTACAATGTGTGGATTCTTGCTTTTTGTTATACGTAGGAAGATGAGAATTGGTTGATTTTAAACTGTTTTGTTGATTGTAAAAGAAGGGGATGTTATGCTGATGAAAACAATTTTATCCACAGAATTGAAAAAGTACTCTTTTTTCCAAAGAGGGCTGTGATTTCCAAGATATTATCCAAGGTTTTAGTTGAAGTTGTGTCGTGATTATTGATAGTGTAAAAATATAAACAAACGTTGTTAAAGATTGTAGCCGTAATGCAGTTGTGGAGACTCCAAAAACTTCTATGCTGCAACTGCAATGGAGACCAGTTTTAGACACTTGATATTATCTCTCTTTTGGGTTTGATTTTGGCATCAATTTGGTGCAGTGTGACAGTCATGATTTATTTTAATGCGGAAAATCTTTTGTCATAAGGTGTGTACTAGAACTATAGATGCAGTTGCTATACCCCACTTACATGCTAGGAATTTGGCTGTTGTAATTTGCAGGAACTAAGTTCAGAAGGGGACTCCTTTACTCCATCTGATGTAGAAAGGGCATTGTGGAGTTATGCTGTGGGGCAGTCATCGTCGGCACCCCAATCAAATCAGGACCCTAAGAGCAAACCAAGCAGGACCTCTAAAAGGAAGAGAAAAAATTGACATTAGTAGCAGAGCAACAAATGAATTTACAATATATGTTCTTATTAGAGTCTGATAGTTATCGCCTTCTTATGTTGGGGTTTATCCTTCTACATTAGACAGTACTAATCACTAATCATTATCAGGTATTTTCGTTTTAAATTATGGCCAAATTAAAGTTTCATGGTTTCTGCTGACATTCTCTTGCAAATAGAATAGTTATGCTGTGCTGACACAATCAGGTAGAGATGGTGTGCGTTTTGGTTAGTGTATGTAGATTGATATTAAAACTTAATATAAATGTTTTGATTCAAAATATCCAAATTTGCTTCAACTCAAAATTAATTTTAGTAAAGATCAATTTCTCGACATGAAATAAAAAGGCAGAATATTTACTTAAAATTACGTTAGTTGATATTTCATCATAATTTGATTGATTAAATGAGAATCCAAACACGCTCACTAGTATATAGCCCCTCATGTTAGTTAATATGCTTGGTTTTCTTGTATTCTGACTTATAAATTCCATAATATATGAAGAGCACCCTGCCATAATATAGGTGTTACTTATGTTGAAATGTAGGGTGCACAGTAAAAACGTTATTAAGTTTCATGTCGTTAATGATTTATTATCATTATTGTTATTGTTATTATTATTAGTAATTTAGCATGAATTCTTTTTTAAACTTTTATTTGATATATCTTCAAATTTCTGTACGAATCAAATCTCAGTCATGTAACATTAAGACTTTGTTAATATTGGAACCACCTAAAACATGATAGCCAACAATCTGCAGCTATGTAATGTACCAAAACAGAGAAAAACTATCTATCATCTTTTTAGTTAGAGTAGCCATGTATGTATCTGATTATAGTGTGTGAACAAATTCCATGTAACTAAAGATGAGAAAAGTTTGTTGGGAAGATTAGAACTAATTCTCCCTTTCTGGTGTAGATACAAAATGGGGCGAAAACAATAAGCGGATAATAAAAAAATAGAGCAAAATAGAATAATGACATCGAGGATTTTTAACGTAGAAAAACTTTCTCAACTTGAGAAATAAAAATCCATGAGACCTGGTCCAGAAAATGCCTCCACTATGAAAGTAAGATTACAATATTTGTTTTTTTCACTTTGTGAGGATAACACTCAATCTCACCCATTTTTCATGTTGAGAAAGTTTTCTCACGTTAAAAATTCTTCGTGTCATTATTCTATTTTGCTCTATTTTTCTATTATCTGCTTATTTCTTCCGCAAGTGCCCATTTTGTATCTACACCAAAGAGGGAGAATTAGTTCTGATTTTCCCATGTGTGATCCAAATTAATAATTTTCATTTCTTAGTTCTACAAATTCAGTAAATAGTTATCAATCATTGCATAGCAATAACAAACTTTCATTTGCTGCTTTAATTCCCTAAATTGTATGGCATGACCTGATTCAGTTTCCATCTACTCATATCTTTTACCCTTGCTTTTTTGAATTCTGATGCAGTTCGTCCTATAGAGAATGAACTCAAATATCCTTCCCAAATGAAGGCCATAGTCCGGACATCACTCTTACTATGCTCGTCTGTGTACGTAGCAGCCACTCTTACCATTCTCCTTCGACTCAACCTAGATGGTCTTTTGTTTCCACATGCCATTCCTCTTGCCTATGACGCCAAGGGATTATATTTTGTAAGCACAGTTATCATGGCTTTCATTTTTGCTGGAGCAATTTTGTTCCCAGCATCTGGGATGCCTTCCAGTTCATAGGAGCCACAGCTGCTGTTTCTGCTGAATACACACAGCTGCTATTGCTCTTAGGTAAGTTAACAACGTCTAAGGATATGATTGGAAAAATTCTTTCATATTCAAGAGAAAAAGATAAGTATAATAATGCATTGAGTTTCTTCATAGACTAAAATCAACTGCGAATGAGAGAGTTGACATAAGTGGTTAAAGATCCTTTCGCTTTATGTTCATATTTTCTCATAAATATATTTGAAAAAGTTTATCCAAACAGAATTTAACTATGCCATGAAATTGATAATGTGATATTGTAATGATAACTGGGAGAGAGAGGAAGAAACAAGAGAAAAAAACACCTTATACAATAACTCTCATATATGATATTATACAGTGGGAGGGCGCTTACATAAAGGCAATGCATAAAAACAGAAATTTGGGTTTGCATGTATACTACGTAAACTTATGGTTGGATTAAGCTCATCTATAAACTTATTGATAGAAGAACCAAAAACTGGTTTTGTTAGCAGATCAACAACAACTTCAAAATTGGTTGGGATATGAATTAGCTGCAGAAACACTTGTTACACATGATCGCAAACAAAGTAGTTGAGAATTTTCAGTCCTCAGGATCAGAACCTCGTCTGCATCACTAAATCGACAAATAGATCTAAGCAACTGCAAAGAAGATCATGATGCATAGCAAGATAAGAGAGAATATGTTTCACGACCTTCCAATGATGTTTTTGGGTTGATGCATGTATTGACATGGTTCACAGAGTAAGCCAACTTGAGTGGAGGGATTGTTAAATATTATAAGGCACCTAATAGCAGTGGTTGGAGAGACCGTCTAATGTAGTGTTAGACTCTTTAATACTAAAGAGATGACAATATAGTTGTGGTTAGATGATACTAAATTTTTTAACAAATCTAATAGTAAATTTAGTCAAACAATATTCAAAATTTATTTATAAACAGTAAGATTAGGAAAACAATACTGTTTCTTCTAAAACACCATGAAGAAAGATATTATTTATAAAGAAAGATATTATTGATATCAATATGATGGATTGACCACTTTGTTAATGTAGCTTTGGTGAACACAATGCAAATAATGAATGATTTAACAATAGGGCCAAAGGTGTCAGTGTAATCAAAACTATGAAAACCCTTTGCAACTAGCAGTAGCTTTGTGATGCTGGAACTACCATCTGCATTGTAGTTGTTCTTAAAGACCCACTTGACTAATCTGGATTGGTCATAGCTTATTTTAAAGTGGTAGAGGAGAAGCAATGGTAATCTTCAATTTAAAAGGTCCTGCCTCAGCTCGAGTAATCGATGAATATTGTTGATGGAAGGTGGAGTAGAAATATTTGAGTTATCTACCGAAGAGGGTGAGGAACAAGAAACAACATATTCATGCAAAATCAAGCTACTGGGTTTGATTTTTATCATGCATAGAACTAGTTTCATGAGTATTAGAAAAAACAAGAAGAATAACAAAGAGAGGAAGAAAATAAATAAGAGAAAGAACCAGCTTATACAATAACTCTCTTATGATTTATTCCATATTTAAAAAAAATTATATTTTCAAATCTGTACGAGATTATCAAAAAGGAAAAAATATTAGTATTTTGCTCATATGAGAGAAGCTGGAGAAAAAAAAGGGTATACACATGATTTGCCCAATGTTAATTAAACGGGATCAGACAATTTCAATGACAGATCTGGGTGACATTAAATTGCTTAAATACTTTAATTGTGGTGTATTAAATGTATTTATTGTGATGAAAACAAATAAACTCAATTTGGTACTTATTCTGATTTATCAAAATAAAAATATTGCCGACAAAAAATCAAAATAAAAACATTTCTTTCTTTCTAAATTTAAAGTTAAAATTTAGACTTAAATATGTTCTTTATTCAACAAATTTGAACTACTTTTCATTCTTTATAAATTTAAAACTACTTAATTTTGTCCTTCGATTTTAATAATATTTCATTTTCCATCTTTAAGGTTATTTTTTTTTTCATTTTGAATTTTTTATAAAGACTTAATATTGGTCATTTCTAAACTATACGAGACGAAAATAATAATTCTTAATATTGGGGAACAAAAATAAAACCAGATCTAAATTTAATATAAAATAACGTAAGTCTTGCAATTGTAAATATATTGAATTAAGATATAATGTTATTTTAAACAAATATTTTTTATAAAGCTTCCATGTTAAGCTAAACAATTAAAAATTTAATTTCGACATAAAGCTCAGAAAGATAGACTCAAAAGAACATGTGTTTATGAAGATAATATATATATATTCAAATTGTTGATAGAAACTTTTTGCTAGTTGCAAGAAGAGTGTGTGAAATCTATAGTATTGAAAGTATATTTCTATTCTTTGAAATACTATTTTCTTGATTCAGTATTTAATTTAATTTAATTTTTAAGTCATTATCAACCATGCTAAATTTAATATATTTTTCTTTTCAAGATAAAATAATTTTTAATGCTACTACAAATCAATCTTAATTTAAATTTTAAAATTTGACATATCACAATAAGATTAGTATAAGTTTTCTTTTTCTTTTTCATATACTTAGCTTCTTTTTTTAATATGTCAACATGGGGTTATTTTTTCCTTCTATCTATTAATTATCATAAAAGTTTACTTGAGAGCTAATCAAGTTTCGATTGAATTTGTTTATGTATGATATTTTTTTTCGTTAACAAAAGTATTTCCGTGGAACATGAAGACTAATCTTTATCGGAGAAAGTTTTCTGTATTTCCTAAGAAACGGGAATCAAACACCAATCACTTTTGTTATATGGTATGTCCTATTTCTAATAATAACACCAAACTTGTTATAGTTTTAAATACACATTTTATTTATCATAGATGTGTATATTTCAAAATTTTGAAATGTCTAAAATCAGCAAAAGTAACTTAATCACTTTTTTTCATAGCTTAATTAGAGTTGTATATTGTGTTAAAACAAGAAAAAAAAGCATAATCGACGAAGAAACATAATATACGAAAAATTATAATAAGCAAATACAATCTTATTAAATTCACAACATTTAACACATGAAGATAGTGTGTTAGTATGTTGTAGTATAAATATAATCGATTTAAACAACATTTTACACCATATATAAAGTACATAGAAATGTTCAAAACACAAATAAACCAAGATACTTAACTCTCAAGTAGTTATGACATATTACACACAAGTGAAATTTAATATGAATCGCATCACTTCCATCTTAGAGTAAAAATTGGGCACTATAATGCATCCAATTATCACCTAAGGACAAGACAACAAAAGACATGATTCAAGCTCAAGGAATGGTTGAAAATATTTTAGGAACTTTAGGCTTAGTAGATATTGAAGACAACTATGGCTTAGAAAGTTCAGGAACCTTAAGCATCTAAGGCATTTAATGTTTTGGTATTTCTGGTATTTTAGGCAACTCAAGCTTATGAATTTCAGGTACTTTAGGCAACTCTGGTTTAGACAATTCGGGAATTTTAGGCAAGTCGAATTTAGGCAATTCAGGAACTTTGGGCAACTCAGACTTTGGTACTTCAGGGACTTTAGGTAACTCAGGTACTTTGGGCAACTCAGACTTAGGTACTTCAGGGACTTTAGATAACTCAGGTACTTTGGGCAACTCAGACTTAGGCACTTCAGGGACTTTAGGTAACTCAGGTACTTTGGGCAACTCAGACTTAGGCACTTCAGGGACTTTAGGTAACTCAGGTACTTTGGGCAACTCAGACTTAGGCACTTC
>Ga0123342_1005337_pt1 | contig 18718 bp, 10 predicted proteins | sample Turbeawhitnodule_FD_89960 | JGI IMG/M metagenome (GOLD analysis project Ga0123342, IMG submission 89960) | Root nodule microbial communities of legume samples collected from Mexico - Turtle bean Mexico white nodule | ecosystem: Host-associated > Plants > Roots > Nodule | place: Mexico: Nepantla...
CATTTTGCTTCTTGGAGGTATGCCTTGCACAAATTAGACCACTATAGAGTAATCAAACAAACATTTTAGTTTTAGTGATATGTAATTAATATATATATATATATATATATATATATATATATATATATATATATATATATGAGAGAGAGAAAGAACAAGTTGTGTTGTATTACATACAGATTTTGTGAGGTAAGGAAGACATTTTATGCCCCGTTCTTTAAAGATGTCATAAGCTATCCCATTCACAGTGTTATAGATAGCTAGGAAGCACAATACCAAATAGTCTGGAAGAGTGTTTATGGAATTCACGTTCCATCTTTTGTACATGCACATGTATAAAATAATATATACTAAAATAAGACATTTTAATTTTTTTCAAAGAACAAAGTAAAATGAACTCCATCTTAGATTAGTTGAACAAACCTTTCAATAGCATATGTGAAGAGCTCCAATTCATCTAAAGTACCATATATGTCATATATATCATCGATGATTGTGATTAATTGCCCCACCTTAGTGAGTTCTTTGTGACAAATAGGTAAGTGAGGTTCACGAAAAATTGCTAGCGACCAAATATATAATTCTACTAATCGGTCTCGAGCAAATTTTAGTTTAGTTGAGAGGCCAATGTCCCACCACCACCTAAGTAACAACACATTAAAAACATCAATATAATAATTGCATAATAAAGTAAACTTGAGATCTCACGTATTTTAACTGAATTCTTCTTAATTTTTTTAGTTTTTTCTTCAAAGTAATATCTTTTAAATATTTAACAATTATTAAAATAATTATATTTGAATAATTATTATGAATTTTGACGTTACTTTTTAATCAAAATAAAAATTTTCTTCAATAATATAGACAAAAATTAATATATTAAGTTTTATTATAAAACTAGCTGGGTGAAACTCTACCAATTCTAAAAATACCAAAAGAAATTCGTAATTTTTTTTAACAAGTGTATAGTTTTTCTTTTTCCTTGTGTATTTATCTTTATACCTTGATAGTTCTTTTAATTCGTTTTGATATGATGACTGCTGCATGTTGAAATCCAGCTTTGCAAGTTCTAACAGTAAGAGATTATGCGGTTCTATCTTATCATATCTGTTAATACACTCTCTTGCCATTAGTCTGAAACAACTTCGATGATAGGGAAACCCCTCCAATACATGTCTAACTTTTTCTGCCATTTTCGTATCCATTAATCCTTCTTTCATTAAATTCATCAGATGTGTTCTTGAAAATGCATTTGCCTCCCAAACACTTTCTTCTTCCAAGCTCAAGTATGATGCTTCGTATAAACTTAACATTCCTTCTACATCATTGCTAATTTCAGCCTTGAATTTTCCTTCTTCATCTTTGAAACTCATAAAAATATCTGCATGCACTTTAAAATAATTAAAAATATTTCATACTATGCCATAATACCAAGGTAAAAGTATATTTTTTTATTTAAAAATATTTATAATATGAAAAATATAAAAAACAACTTTTGTTAACATTTTTTTCCTGGTATTTGATTATAACATTTAAAAAACAATATGGTGTAATTATTGTAAGCAAAATAAGCATTGTGGAATAAGTTTTCAGATGCAATATATAAACACAATGGTTCAGGTTAACGAAGGTCTAGATGTCGTACATAATTCGTTTAGAGTGTTAAGGGGGGAAAGGTCGTAGAGCTGAACAAGAATTTCTGTAAGGCATTATTGGATTAGGGAACATTACAATCTCCTCTCTTTATCTGCTATCCAAATATTCCATGACAGGTGAAAGTTACTGCCAGCAAAATAATTTTATGTGGCAGAGATTTTCAAAGGCAAAAACATGAACATGATGGACCTCAAATGTTAAGTTTATTTATAGTTGGCATAAAAAGGAATCACAAATGCTGAAATTGTATACCTTCCGAGACATCAAAGCCACGTCGCCTGAGAATGCCAAAAAGAAGAGCGGTTTCATGCAGACCTTTTCCGATTCGGTCTTCGAAGTTTTCAATTGAAATAATTTTGAGAAGGGCTTTGTTTATATCCTCCTCAAACTTGAAGGAGAGTCCCAACCGTTCAATATCATCAATCAATTCAAGTAAGTTTAGTGATTCCATGTTTGTTCCATTTATCTGAACTCATACTTTCTCCTCTAACTTTCTTGCTGTTTCTTGTAGTGTTTCTATCTGCACTTAGCATGCATGACAAAATAAATTAATAATGAAAACAATAATTCCAACAACACACTAATCTTTACACCAAAAAAATTAAAGGAAAATAAAGATTACCGGAAGCTTGTTTCCGAGAGACTGAATAAATTCACGAGTAAAAGGACTGGGTTGGAAATTAGGTGGAGTTCTATATGGGATATGGTGTTTGTTAGCATCAGCAACGAGTTGGCTTGAGAATCTAGAAGGAGTTTGTGTGGTAGACAAGCAATAGGGAAGACTCCATACACTATTTTCCATGGTGTATTCACTCTACGCTATGTTTAGTGTCAAAATGTGATGCTCACCAATGTGTGCCTTTCCTCTATATATACAACTCCAAGCTGAAACGAAAGACACTTGTGGAAACCTACCCTATTAATATACCATTAAGTTTTCATCAACTCAGAAATTTTTGTCCCTCACGCAATTCCCTTACTTAATTCTTGTGTCGATTTCAGATTAGACCATATCAAGTCATGGGTCCACTTGAATGTAAATTACATTAAAAACTTTCCATAGTAGATCCCACTACTTGAATTTCTCAAATGATCTTTCTCTCTCAGTTGTCCGCTGTATGCTATTCAATGTCAGCAAAAATAATGATTTGAGCATAAAAAAAATAGACCCATCTTACAATTCATTTTAATAATATGAATTAAAAGTTTAAGTTAAAAAGTAAAACAAAACTAAATAAAATATTATTACTTTGAATTTTCACTTAAATATTTTTTAATTAATGAATGTTAACATATAACCGCTTATAACTCATTTTAATAATATAATAATAGAAATTAAAATTTTAAATTAAAAAATAAATAAAATTATTATTTTAAGTTGTAAAACGAATTTTTTTTACTAGTTTTCGTGATATATTCTAATTTTAATGTGTGGGACATACAAACTAGTCATTTTGTCAACCGCCAACCAATAGTTTTGCCAACCACCAACCAATTCATAAGTACTTCAATTAATTGAGCTTACATTTCACTAATGGGATAGGGTGAATTTCTATTACATATTCTTTTTCACACTACAAACTATGTCATTGGAACCTCTTTTAACTTTTACCACTGATATTTTTTTTTATGTGATTCGAATACTGATAGAGTCACAATACAAAATCTCAAATCCAATGCACAACTAAGCATTCTATTCCAACATAGTATTTTCTCATTGGAAATAACTATGTTTACAATACACCACATACAAATAATCACATATTAGTATGTATTCTTATTCATATACATTTCAACTCAAATCATATTTCCTTCCACATCATACATTTTAAACTCTATACATCATGTACATCGTCAATCACATAATAATGCATTACCCATCAAAATTATCATTCAAAATCATATATTTCAACGAAAAAAATAGATACTAACAAATTTCAATTTACCAAGCACCACACTATAATAATATTAAAGTATAATAGCTTGATAAATATAACATCTTAGTGAAATATAAACAATTTTAAGAATTAAAGACATTTTAAAACATGTTATTAAATTTTTTTCAGAGATTAGTTTGTCTGCTCAAAGAATTAAGCACATGTCTAAATTCATTCAACTATCATTCTACTCACTCGCCAAAGGTTTACTCGCCTAACGACTTTTTAGTCATCTAAAGACTTTTTAGTTGCCCATGTTTTCACCCAATTGAAGTTTTTCAAGCAAACAAATGGTCGCATAGCTAATACGACTCTCATGTGTTTTTTAAAATAAAATAATTTCTCTCAGCAAACAAAATGGTCGTCCAACGACTAAACCTTTTCGGTTTTCATATAAAAGAGGTTTGTCTAGTAAACAAGTGGGGTACCACCAACTTTTCATAGAACAATTATGCATAATTTCATAGATTGTGCTAGATTGGTCCAAAAATTATTCTAATTCATTTTTTTTATAATTGAACAATTCCTTTTTAAATGGGATCATCTTGAAAAAATTAGATCATCTTGTAACATTCTACATTTTTAACTACCAAATACACAACATATTGTTGAACAAGGTGCTTTGATGTCTCCAAATCCAAGTGAAATGCATGAAGATTCTTGCTGCTGTTTGTGTGTGTGTGTCTAGAAGTAGTTGAATTTGTTAATCCACTCCTTATGATATTCCAATGTTAAATGAATCTTAATCCTTTTGAAAAAATATATATTTTCTAAAGAAAGTGAAAATTCAACTTGTTGAAATATCGATTCAACCGGTTCTTTTACACTTAGTGGTTTTTGAAAAGGATTTTAAAAGCTTGACTTTGTTTGACTTTGCTATCAGGCCAATTAAACCAATTGATTTGTGATTTTAAACGATTGATTTTCTGAAAACCTTAACAAAATTATGTCAAGCTGTGCAAATCTGTTTTAAATGATTCAAACTGATTTTGTTTCTTGAATTAAATGCTTTGAATAATTGATTGGAGTATAAAAAGGTTGTTTTACGCTCCTGGTCATTAACTAACTAATAAAGATCAATCAAAATCAGTTTTCAAGATTTCAAAGAGCTTTTGGATCACTCTCAGGTGTGGAATAAGATTCTCTGTACTTTAATCTTTGATTGTACCCAGGTGTATCCTATTCCTTTATTTCTTAATCACTGTACTAACTTAGTGTTGTGCAGTTTCAGAGGTTGTTCTGAAAACTGTGTGTTGATGCCAAAGGTGGTGTGTGTTCAAGTTCATCACTTTTGTGTGTTGTTTATAATCAAGGTTTGATTACTTAGTGAATTCTCTGTGGTTAGTTCAGGATTGGATGTAGCTCGTGGTTAAGAGTGCACCAGTACAAGTACTCTATGTGATTTTTTTCTTACACTCTTTAAATTGCTTTAGATTTGATTTTATAAACTGTTAGTATAAACAACCGGTTGTTTCGCAAAAACAACAGGTTGATTTTATGCAATCAAACTAAAAACAATTTTCCAATTGGCTGAACGGTTTTCTAATTGATTGATTCCTCATAGTCTTTCACTTTACCTTTTATACTTGTGAAAATCTTTCATAAACAATTCACCATCTTCTTGTTTAAGGCCTACAATTCTAACAATTGGTATCAGGAGTTGAGTTCTTGAAAGTCATTCAAGTTTTCGATCCTTAAAACCTTTTTCATGGCTGAAAAACTACCCTTTGGGGAGGGTGATTCAATAAATAGGCAACCTCTATTTTGTGGACTAAATTATCAGTTGTCAGAATGAAAATCTTTGTGGAATCAATTGATAGAGGAATCTAGGATGCCATTGTAAATAGCCTTTTTATTCCAAAATCTGAAAAAAGATGATGTTTTCATAGAAAAACCTTGGTCCCCGACTGAGACTGAAAGCAAAAGAGCTCAATTTGATTGTATTTGTAAAAACATCATCACATTTTCTCTAAATTCTGATCAGTAAAAGAGATGTGAGACACTATTGAGGTTACCCATGAAGGAACAACTGATATGAAGAGAGCAAGAAAACATGCTCTAATTCAGGAGTATGAGATGTTAAGAATGCTTAAAGGGAGACCATTGCTGATGTACAAAAGAGATTCACCCACATTGTAAACCATCTCATCAGCCTTGGCAAGATCTTCGAAAGGGAGGAACTTAATATCAAGATCCTGAAATGCTTGGACAAATCTTGGCAGCCTATAGTCACTGCTATCTCTAAATCCAAGGATTTGACAACCTTGACTACAACCTCCTTATTTGGTAAGCTAAGGGAGCATGAACTTGAGATGAACCGATTGAATGATCAAGAGCATAAAGAGAAGCATATGAGAAACATTGCTTTGAAAGTTGCTAGTCATAGAGATGATAAAGAATCAAGTGAGGACAGTGATGGAGAAACTCTTAACTTGCTTACCATAAAATTCAGCAAGATCTTGAAGAAGATCAGCAACAAAAACCAGTCTTCAAATAGGTATAACAGTAAGAAACTCAATGATTTTAATTCTAACAGTTATATCTATTTTGGATGTGGTAAGAAAGGTCATATTAAGGCAGATTGTCCCAACAATGAAAGCAAGGAGAAAAGAGCAAACAAGAAATTTGAGAATAAAGGCAAAGTTAAAAGAGCCTACATTGCTTGGCAAGACAATGGTGTTTCTTCGTCTGCCTCATCATCAAATGGAGATGAAGAGGCAAATTTGTGCTTGATCGCAAAGTAAAAATAAGAAATAAGCAGTGTAAGTTCCAACACCTCAATAAACTTTGAAAATTATAGCTAATTTCTTTATGCTTTTAAGGACACTCATGAAGAAGTTAATAGGCTGGAATTTTTGAACAATCGATTGAAAGGCATGAATAATTGGCTGGAAAACAAAGTCAAGACATTGAAAGAAGAGCTGAACAATTCGAAAAATGATTTTGAAAATCTGGAAATGATTTACCAAAACTCTTCTTGCAAATGTGACTCCAGCTTTTGTGAAAATTGTGAATCACTTGAAAAGAAAGTCCACTATCTTGTAAAAAATGTGAATAAGTTTTCAAAAGGTCAATCAAACTTTGAAATCGTTCTTGCATCTCAAAAATGTGTTTTTGGCAAAGTCGGACTGGGTTTTAATCCAAACAGCAAAAACAGATAAGTTTCAAAGCCATTTTCTAGCTTCTTTGAAAAACAACCGATTGATTTGTTGAAAAAACCGATTGTTTCGTACTCTTACTGCATTCTACAGAGCAAGTAAATTTTTTTGTTCCTAAAGGTATTTTAAAGTGGGTTCCTAAGAATTCCAAGGATCTTAATGTTCTTGTTAATGCCCATGAACCCAAATTCATTAGGGGACCAAATCTTGTCTCTTGAATCTTTCTTGTAGGTACCCTTGAAAGCCAAGAATCAAATTGGTGTGAAGAATGAAGCCTCAAGGGAAAATACCTTAAGTACGCTCTTAAGCCTGCAGTTCAAAATTGCATAGCTGGATTCAAGTGATAATCTTGGCTCATGAGAAGTGGCTGGATAAAAGAAAAACTTCAAAAGTTAAGAGCAAAGTGTATTTTCATTGCTCAATTTATGTGTGTACCTCATATTGATTTAATGAAAACTAAAATGTTTTTTTTTTCTTGGCTAAATCTTTTAAGGAATATCTCTGTGCAATGGTATGTGTAACCCACATTATGCATTTCTCCTCACTGTGAACAAATCTTGATTTATGAACTCTTAAGTGTTGTCTCAGTAAAATATTTTCATGAAAGAACTGATTGTTTTACCTTTGGCAACTCTGTATTAAAGCTGTTTTGATTTTCTGTGCATGAGTACAGTTGTTTTGGTTTTTTGTGCATGTGGGTCAAATATACATTAATTGTGCCTTTGAATATGATCTTAATGGAATATATTCTGGTCATAAAGGAATATATTCTATGGTTCTTGGAAATTTAAGTGTCTTTTATGGATGGTCAAATCTGGACTGGTGATGTCATTGGTAAATCTGGTTGGGGATGACGTATTGGGATATACCCACTGTAACAGATTCTTTTTTCTATTGAAAAACAACCCATTAAATGCCAATGTATCGTGATTGCTTTATCGGCTTAAATACATGTGCTGGTTCAACTGATTTTTTCACAGGATCAACCTATTGTTTTTCTTTTGTTACTTCACTTGAATCTGTTGGTTTCTCCACACTCTCAAAAATTCATCTTTGCCTCATGGACTCAACACCTCCCTCATCAAAAAAGGTTGAAGACTCATGCTGTAAAAAAGGGTGGACATCTTGAGAACTGGTTTTCAGGAGATGATGAGAAGATCAAAAAGTTCCTGCATGAATCAAGGAGGAAAGCTATTAACAATAAAAAGTTGGCCACTTTCAATTGGCTAAAAGGACAGAACCTCAATGAAGTGAGGAATGTCTTGAAGGAACAAAAGCTTAAAACGTTTATGGAAATGTTAGGAAACATATATCCTGATCTTGTGAAAGTTTTCTACACAAATCTTTGCATTGATGGTGAGAACTTGAGCCCACATGTGAAAAGAGTTGATATGGAGATAACTCTAGATGTGTGGACTATTATAATTGGGTTGAAGTATGTTGGGCTGAGGATTAATAAAGGAAACATTGGTGTTGTAGAATAATTCAACAAGATGCAATACTATAGAAGCTGCCTAAAAAATCCTCAAGCCAAAGTGAAGGGTTTTTCTGTGGGAGGCATGAAGCTGAATGAAAGAATTATTGCTTTCATTGTATCTTGGATGCTGACTCCAAGAGGGAGCAACCATTCGGTCCTTACTGAAAAGGATCTTGTTCTTATATATTGCATCATGAAGAAAATCAAGGTCAATTGGATTCACATCTTTAAACAACACATGCAAAAATCAACGAGATTAAGTGACTACCATTATCCCTATGCTATTCTTATCTCTAAGTTTCTGTATTACTTTGAAATTAATCTTGAGGAAGAGCTATCTGAGGTGGTGAAGCCATCACATGAAGTCAATAATGGATCACTTAGAAAGATGGGATTCACTAAAAGTGGAAGCAAATGGGTAAGCAAAGATAGAGAACAAGGTAGTTCTTTTAGTGGAAACCATGTTGAAGATGATGGAGATGATCAAGTTGTTGCTAATGCTGAGGATGATGGAGCTGATGAACATCAAACTGGACAGGGAGATCAAGGAAATGTTGTTCCTGGTGAAGCATATGGTGTTGGTCCAAGCACTAGAAACATGGATGATCGTATCTCTTCCATGACACCCTTTGATATTGATGATAAATCGCATGGATAGCTTTGCATATGATCAAAGGAATCATCATGAGTTTTGTATGGCTAGGATCCAAAACCTGGATGAACATATTGAAGTTGTTCAGAATCAGCTATTTGAGCTCCAATATGGCAAGGAGGATTGAAGGATTTAATGCTTCAATTCTTATTATGTTTTAGCTTGCTGAACAATTTCTTAAGTTATGTTTTTATCTTTTATCTTATTCTATTTGTGAAGACAAATAAGGGGAGAATGATGTGGTTTCTGTGTTGTACCTTGCTGCTACACTCTTTGGTTTCTTATGCTGCTATAGCTGCTGTTATATCTCTGATATAACTCTGGTCTGCACCTTAATTCACCACTATTTTCACATTATTTCTGTGTTGTACCTTCCTATTACACTCTATGGTTTCTTATGTTGCTATAACTGCTGCTATATCTATGATATAACTCTGATTTGCACCTTAATTCACCACTGTTTTCACACTATTTTTCTGCTTGAAAAGCTTATGTAGAAAACTGGTATTTGTATGCTTGTTACACCTAGGTTATTCTGCTGCTATGTATGCCTTGTATCTACACAATTTCTGTTTTGCAGGGTTTATCAAATTAAAAAATGACAACACAAGCAAACCAGAGATTTGTCTTCATCAAATAGGGGGAGATTGTTGAAAACGGTGCTTTGATGTCTGCAAATCCAAGTGGAATGCATGAAAATCCTTGTTGTCGGTTGTATGTGTGTAGAAGTAGTTGAATTTGTTAATCCACTCCTTGTGATGATCCAAAGTTAAATGAATCTTAATCCTTTTGAAAAATATATGTTTTATAAAGAAAGTGAAAATTTAACATGTTTAAATTTCGATTCAACTAGTTGTTTTACACTTAGTGGTTTTTGCAAAGGATTTGAAAAGCTTGACTTTGTTTGACTTTGTTGTCAAGCCAATTCAGCCAGTTGATTCATGATTTCAATTGATTGATTTTTTGAAAACCTTAACATAATTCTGTTAAGCTGTGCAAATCTGTTTTAAATGATTCAAACTGATTTTGGTTCTTGAATTAAATGCTTTGACCAACTAATTGGAGTACAAAAAGGTTGTTTTACGCTCCTGGTCATTAATTAACTAAGAAAAATCAATCAAAATCAGTTTTCAAGATTTCAAAAAGCTTTTGGATCATTCTCAAGTGTGGAATAAGATTCTCTGTACTTTAATCTTTGATTGTACCCAAGTGTATTCTATTCCTTTCTTTCTTAATCACTGTAATTCTGTGTGACTTAGTGTTCTGTAGTTTTAGAGGTTGTTTTGAAAACTGTGTGTTGATTGCCAAAGGTGGTGTGTGTTCTTGAAGGGTTCAAGATCATCATCACTTTGGTGTGTTGTTTGTAATCAATGTTTGATTACTAAGTGAATTCTCAGTGGTTAGCTGAGGATTGGATGTAACTCTTGGTTAAGAGTGAACTAGTATAAATACTCTGTGTGAATTTGTTTTTCCTTACACTCTTAAACTGCTAAATATTTGATTTTATATACTGCTGGTATAAACAACTAGTTGTTTCACAAAAACAACAGGTTGATTTTCTGTAATCAAACTAAAAACAATTTTCTAATTGGCTTAACAATTTTCTAATTGATTGATTTCTTATAGTCTTTCACTCTACCTTCTATACTTGCAAAAATATTTCATAAACAATTCATCCCCCTCTTGTTTAAGGCTTACAATTCTAACACATATCACATTTAGAATTCACCTACACAAACTATACAATTTATCATATTCATCACTTTCAATCATTTAATATATCATCCATACAATACATTAGTGACTAGTAATGTCTATAAGAAACATTAATAATATTGCAAACATATATAGAATTAATATCTCAAAATTATCATCTCGTATACTATGCATATAAAAAAATCTAAATATTTTAAATATTCCTAAACAAAACTTAGCATTTTGACAAAGTCACATTCACAATCCACATAATTTACCTTAAGGTACTAACAATTATAAATAGATTTCTTTACCCTTATAACTTGTTTAAGCAAGATAATGCTTCCAACCACATTCCAATAACAAAAAGGTTAAACATGTACATAAAACATTTTGATCAATAATATAAACATACTATGACACTCTTGTACTAACAAAGATTCATCTTTCGGTGGCTAAATTTGAGACCTATAGCGACAAAATTGATTTCGGTGGCTAAATATTTTTTTTAATTCCAACAACCGATCCTATTTCAGTCACTAAATCAATTTTGGTGAATGTTTATTAAAAAATCAAACCTGCTTATAAATACTCAAAATTCAATTAAGCTAAATAAAAATGAACTCCAATACATAATTTAAGGAAGACTTGTATACAATATTATCTTTCAACTCTATCTCTTTTCGATTGCATATTTGTTGATGCAATCCTAGCTTGCATTTTCGTTTGTAGATGCATTATTAATTTCACTATTAGTATCAAAGAATTACAAGAGAATTAATATAAAAAAGCAAAATTATAAAAAAATTCTTCTGATGTTTGCACTTTTCTCTTCACTCTAGTGTTTAGCTCTTGCTTTTGAACTTCTACTTGTTAATTCTCTCAAAAGTATTCATCCTTAGCTTGACTTTTTATTCCCCAATATGCTACCTAACAATGTTACTCAACCTTTTGCAAAGATCATACAAAGAAATAATTTCCATCTCAAGATGTCAATAATACTCAAAATAAAAAAAGCTCAAAATTAAGAAAGTTAAACTCAAGAGATTATACATGAGACAAAACACAAAGATTATCCAAAAATTATGACAAACAAGAAATTAAAGGCTATCAAGAAATTTGGCACTCAAGGAAGCACGCAATTGCTTCCTGCACCATATCACAATTCTAGTAGAAAAGACGAAAATGCCCTTAATGAATTATTTTTTGCATTACGGATTTTTTTTATCTGGAATAGGCTTTTTGATTTTTGTTTTCGAATTTTTATTTCCAAAACACAAAAGGTTCTTCTAGATCTACTTTTACAGAATGTATTATTTTTAATTCTGGATTTTCATTTTGGGTGTAGGGAGAATTTGCCAAGAAGCACCTAAAGATTGGTCTTAGAATTGGATTACAAAAAGAAAAATTAAAGAATATCAATATTTTCAATGCATGAGAACCAATTTTTTTCTGGCCCAAATTAAAAGCTTCTATTTTGCTTTTCGCACCTCCAAAATTACTGCACCAAAATTCGTTAAAAAGAAATGTGCAGCCCAAGTAATAGTGCAACACCAGTGATACGGATGCAATTTTAAACCAAATTATTTAAATAATATTTTTTGATGAGATAAATTAAATTTTTGGGTATGTAATATTATTGGAGATTGTAGTGAACTCCTCTAAAATAAAGATTGTATAGCATGGAAGCATGACAAATGACAAAAATGTATCAATAATAAAAAGTTTTAAAAGTCCAACCAATTATTAATGGAAATTTAATAAAAAATTATCAAGAATAATGATTCATTTACATATATTTCGCCTTTACCAAGTAAAACTAGTTGAAATTTTACTAAATTACATACTTAAAACTGTCATACAAAAATTAATTTAATTATTATAACACGTGAGTTATTAATTTTTTTGCACCTGATAATTTTTTAAAACATTATTAACTATACAACACAAGTTATCAATTAAAACCTTACAATTATCAAATATTTTTTATGATCCTAAATTATTAATTTGTACTTGTAACCAAAAAAAAAATATTAGTTATAGTGATAATAAACTTATCATAATAAATCTTTACATTCATATTTATTTTTATTATACGATATATAAATTAATTAGAGTCCACAAGGAATATATTTCTAAAAAAAGAATATTTAATATTATTTTAGAATTATTTACTTTAAATCAGAAGAAAAAAAAACTTGAATTGATAGTCGAAGTCAAATTAAAATGCAACCCACATTCACTACAAGAAAAAATGATTTTAACGAGTTTTTTTTACATTATCTAGGATTAAAAGCTCTATTAAGTCATTTACAAGGGTTGCAGTTTCCCCACTAAACCATCCTTGGGAAACATGTTCCCCATGGTTTTTTTAAACCCAAGGAAAAGTCTTTCTGAACCCCTATTAAATACCATGGGTTTAAGAACCTCTGTAAAATAACATGAGTTTCAAAACCTCCGTTAAATACCATAAGTTTAAAAACCTTTGTAAAATACCATGAGTTTCAAAATTTCCATAAAATGACTTGTCGTTTGAAATAACTTTCAACCTCATTTTCCACCATCTCTAACAATCCTCTTGACTTCCCTCTTCTACTGTAGACACACTACTCTCCGGCATAGGCTCAATGGTCGCCGACAACCGTCCTAGCAAAGAATCACAATTCAATCACACTTATGTTTATTATATATAAGGAGAAGAAACACTAAATAAGGCACAATCTTTTTCTCACATCCAATATTGTTTCTTCAATTACCTTATTGCCCCAACTTGGATCACAAGCCACTATTACCTAGATCAACAACAACTAGTGTTTATCACTACTTTGTATATCCTAAATAATTGCACTATTTGTCAGATATGGGCATCAAAGTCATGTGTGTTTTTTGCTTAAGATTGCAATAACTTATTGCGATAAGAAATTAACTTTATTACTTCTCACTTTCACTATAAATTAATTATTAGATGCATTTTAAAATAAAGACCTTAATTTAAAATATTTCAAAATTATGAGAATTAAATATTAACAGTTATAAGTAAAACTAAAATTGCACATAAAATACACATACATCAAAAGCTAAAATAAAATAAGTCAGGTTTTTTGAATTATGAGCTCGTAACAAAAAATACTAGGAATTATAAAACAACTACAATCAATCATAAGAAATATGCAAATACAATGTGTCTCAGTCGAGGAAGTATGTCCCAAACCCTAGTCATGTGTTGGAGTTGGATGATGTGAAAGTCAAGGAGAACTTGGCTTTTGAAGTTAAACCCGTTAGGATTAAAGATCATTAGAGTAAGCAACTCAAAGGCAAGACCATCAATACAATGAAGGTATTGTGGGATAATAAGTCTAGTGATTCAACTTGGGAAATAGAAGAAACCATTAGAGAAACATATCCCTATCTCTTTTATGGTAAGTCAATTTTCGAGAACTAAAATTTTTCTTGTTGGGGAGAATGTAAGGATCTAGAAATAACTTTAGAGTAGTAAGTGATATATTTTAAATGACACCGTAATATTTTATTATTAAAAAAAGTATATAGACATTCAGTTATTCAGGTTTCATTTTAAAAGAACCACCATCTCTCTAAGAGTTTTCTTTTTCCTTTCTTTACCTTCTCTCTAAAATTTTGACCTCCTCGCTCATGACGATCGGAGTTCACCATTAGACTCCTAGCAATGATCACTACAAGACTGCCCTATCAGAATCTCATATGGAGTAAGTTTATTTTTGCTTTTTTTTTTCTTTGAGTCAAATTTTGAACTTGTTAGGTTTGTCTCAGTTTAGGCTTTCCATGTGACTCATTTAACTTCAGGATTAGTCTCTGTTAACTCAGAGTCCTAGTGATATAGTTAGAGTTTTTATCAAAACTCTATGGTGTAGGTTAAATTACCTTGAACTTTTGATACATTTGGCGTTATTAGTGAGCACTTGCTCAAACTTATGTAAGATAATATAGTTTTAATTTACAATAGAACCCTAGATTAGAATATCTAGATATGGGGGTGACTTGGTCACTAGTTTTAAAATCTCCTTGCACGATTGTTTATTTTTTAATAAAGTAGTGTATTAAGTGAAATTAAATGTGAAATGTTTGCTTTTGATAATTGTGTATAGTATATGTTGAATTAGATCTGGATAAGTTAATGAATATGTTTTGATTGAGTTTGGAAGTGTTTGAATGGTAGTATGAATAAGTTAAATTGTATTATGATATAATTAAAATGTAAGAATTTATAAGTATTGTGATATGATTCCAAATAGAACTAACAGTAAAATTTAAGAATTTAGGGTTATGGAATGGAATCAACTAAAAAAAACAATAACTATGAAAACCTGGAAAGAGGGAGGCGCTACAAACAAGGTTTGATAAGCCTAAGGATGATCGTCAAAAGAATTGGTGAATTCTTGATAAGATTGCAAGATGTAGGGAAGAACCCTGACAAAGATATATTCTCTCTATTAAATTGCCAAAATATTCATCCTCATTCTGAATTCCAAAAGTGTATAAATTCAAATTTAGTTAAAGGTCTTGTCTCGTTCGTAAGTAAATAAAATAAAAGTACAATCCTTAAATTTCAAGAAAGGATCATTTGTCTCAGTGGTTAAGTTGATACTTTCTAATTGGTTTTGTGTTCAAATCCTAACTCAAAGCAAAATAATAATAAAAGGAAACAAATCAGACACGTTAGTGCTACTCACATTGTACTTACATGGAAGATCAATCTTGAAGGTATTGTCATTAATTTTTTTCTAACACTTGGAAAGGTCCATCCTTTGTAGGTTGCAGCTTGGATTTTCTTTGTTCAGGAAATCTTTCTTTCCTCATGTGTACCCAGACTCAATCTCCAGGATCAAAGATTACTTTCTTTCTTCCTTTGTTAGCTTGTTTAGAATAACCTTCAACTTTTTTTTTTCAATTTGTGTTTTAACTTGTTCATGTAGATTTCTTACATAGTCAGCCTTAGTCTGTGCATCTTTATGCTTTAAAACATAAATGTTAGGCATAGGTAACAAGTCTAATGGAGTTAAAGGATTTAATCCATACACAATTTTAAATGAGAACAATTTGTTGAGCTATGACCAACCCTATTGTAAGCAAACTCAATATGAGGTAAACATAATTCCCAAGCTTTTAAAAAAAAATCAAAATAGTTCTAAGTAAGGTACCCAAAGTTATATTCACTACCTCTGTTTGTCCATCTGTTTGGGGATAACAAGTAGTCAAAAACAAAAGCTTGGTACCTAACTTACCCCATACAATACATTAGTGACTAATAATGTCTATAAAAAACTAATAATATCGCAAACATATATAGAAACGATATTATAAATATTTCAAAAATCATTATCTAGTATATTATGCATATAAAAAACTCAAAAATATTTTAAATATTCTTAAACAAAACACATTCTTAAACAAAACTTAGCATTTTTACCGAGTCACATTCACAATCCACACCACTTACCTTAAGGTACTATCAATTATAAATAGTTTCCTTACCCTTATAACTTGTTTAAGCAAGATTAAGCTCCCAAACTCATTCCTATAACAAAAAGTTTAAACATGTACATGAAACACTTTAATCAATAATATAAAAATAGTATGACACTCCTGGACTAAAAAGATTCATCTTTGTCCTAGAAACCTCACAAGAAAAGCCATAACCTTAGGCATGCAACCCTTCCATAAAACTAATTGGAAGAAAGGCAAAGAAAAACTTCTAATATAACAGATCTCTAAGGCAGACCTAAGTATATGAAAGAATGAACAATTATTTTAATGATAAAAAAATATTTTGTAAATATAATATGTTTTGTAAAATAAAATTTGAATATTTAACTATTAATTTTATTTATAATTAGATTCTAAAGTTAGTAGCTAAAATCTTGGTAGCTAATTAGATATCAATTTAGAAATTAGTTCATAAATTTTTATTAATAATAGAAACTACTTTATATATCAATAATTTTTAATTATAAAATAATATTTAATTTAGTCAATATAGTAACTAGTTATTTTTTGTCTCTAAAATTAATCTATATTTAATAATTTTTAATAGTGTATATTCTTGTAATTGACTAAATAGAATTATAGTTATGAAGACTTATAATAGTAATGTTATAAAAAAATATTTTCTTATTGTTGTACATGTATAAAAGAAAATAAGATTTACACCAAAAATAGATTATCCCAACATTTATTTATCCACCTAAAAAAATTTTCTAAGCTGAGACTTGTACATAATGTATTAAAATTAATTGACCTGCATTTGTCTTATGAACATTATAGATGAAATATGATATTCTTTAAATTCAATATTGTTGATTTCGAAAAAAAACTATTAATTAGATGTAAAAATGATGAGGTTGGATTCCTTCTATCATATGACAAGTCCCATTTGAAAGGTGTGGAATGGATCGAAGATAAGACTATTAAACCCAAGTTTTAGATGTATTAATTTAAACTATTGATTATTTTCTTTAAAAAGAAAAGATGTTAATACATTGATAAAAAAATATTTTACATATAATTTTCTCATTTAAAGTACAAAAATATTTGTTCCAAATAATTGAAAACCATTACATTTGGACCATAAAAACAATTTATATTTAACTTTGAGAAACTTCGTTCCACATAATTTTGAATGGTCTTAGTGACAACAACATTATCATATATGCGTGGATTAGGATAAAAATATAGGATCATTTCAAATTTCAAGAAGCAATAAATGTCAGCATCATATACTAAAAATCCTAGCTACTCTAGTAAAAAAATACACTTACCAAAACTGTATCTTTTGCAAATCATGATGAATTGTAGATAAATTGACATAGCTAGACAACAAAGGAAACTTATCATGCTAGCTTGCAACATGCAAAATTGGCATAGATATTAACAGGTAATGTATATAGCATGATTACTACAAAAATTCGAAACTTTATTCCATCGTTCATGCCATCATAGCTTGATGTTGAATAGCACCAATAACATATGGACTGAACAATAATTTGTGGTACATTATCTTGTATAGTTTGCGACCATTTTATATAATTCGTATCAACCACCAAATTCTATTGTAAGAGTTCTTTGTTTAACAATCCATTCTTTTTTATAGGCCACCGAATAATTAAGACAATTCTTTATTTTTGCAACTTAAAAATTTGGTCAAAATTGATGGATTTGTTTGGACCGAATTCACCACAAATGAAGCTATTTGGATTGAGTCGAAATTTATGTGATCAATTGAAAGAGAAGTGCTCGAACAGGTGTGAGGAACTTCAACTTCTTTTATTTTTCATTGATGTTTGATTTTTCTAAAAGAGGTCCAGATGTGCCATTGAATTCGTTATTGTAATGACAACGAGTAACATATTTATCCAACTTTAATTCCACCACGAAAAACTTGTAGCCTTGATCAATGTGGTATTGCTTGATTGCATTCAAAGTTGAATCCTTTGTTGAAACACATGCGTTTCAAAAGGTTGAGTTGTATATTTTGGGTTGCACGACTAAATGATTGAATATTGTGGTTGAATGATGTTGGAAAGTTGTCTTGCTACGATATGTACTCCTCTTGTTTGTCCTCTTCATTGAATTCATTAAGCATGTCTCTGATGATAGATTCTTCCTTGATGTTCCCAAAACTTCCATCGGTGTACCAGGAATCCATCCATCTTCATCGTATATATACAACATGAATATACAAAAAAGAATATCACAATATCATGTCCAAGTGAAATATATGGAATTAGAAGGTAATATGATTACCGGGAGCTGAGAAGTGTAATGGTACTCTTACAACATTGATAAGCATATATTTATTCACACTCACTAGCCTTATTCATAGATTATTGGACTATAATAATAAATAAATCCATTGTTTTAATTAATATTCTTATAATTGGGTTTGTTTAGGCCTTAAATATTATTATTGTTAATTTTGTCTTTTTAGAGTAAATTATCCAGAGGAAGCATCTACCTTTGTGAATGGGCAAAATATGCAAAAGTTCAAGTTACTTCTTGAACCAAAACAGAAAAAATATTCTGAGGAGAAGAAAGAGAAAATAAAAGCTACAAGATTCCAGAAACAGAATTGGAAGCAAATCTTCTGCAAAATAAAAAGAATTATGGA
>Ga0123342_1005338_pt1 | contig 18717 bp, 11 predicted proteins | sample Turbeawhitnodule_FD_89960 | JGI IMG/M metagenome (GOLD analysis project Ga0123342, IMG submission 89960) | Root nodule microbial communities of legume samples collected from Mexico - Turtle bean Mexico white nodule | ecosystem: Host-associated > Plants > Roots > Nodule | place: Mexico: Nepantla...
ACTGTACTATGTACACGAGCAGATGATCTTACAGGTGTCAAAGGGTCTAAAGAGCTTTAGGGTGCTGATTTTGAAACTTATATTGTAAATATTTGTATTTCTATATGTCCTAATCATGTATTATGAACATTTTGAAAAACTCTAAGCTTATATAAAAATACGTAAAACTTGTATTGTAATAGTTAGACGTTATTTTTTTGGGGGTGTTACAGAACATATTTAATCCTTAAATTTAGTTGAAGAATTTCATCCATGACTTTCATTCAAATTTACTTTCGAATTATGTTTTTATCCTTATTTGACTAAGTTTAAGCTTCACAATACGTAACCAAGTTTTGTTTTCCATATCTAATTTTTGTTAAATTATGATTTTTCTTTCTTTCATATTTCATAAATTTTAGAGAAATACAATTAATTTTAGTACTTAACTCGATAATACAAGAATCACATTTTATATTTATGATTATCAGCTTTTTATCATTTTGATTATAAAGAGATAAGTAAAATTGAACCATGTTTCAGTATTTTATAATTTTATGATTTAAAAAAGAACGAGTATCAGTTAAAAATTTAAAGTAATGGCAAGAAATGGAAAAGATTGATTAAATTAGTTTGATCGAAAATAACTAAATCAACAAAAAGTAATAATTGTAAATAATGCATATAACTTTCAAACAGTGTAAATTTGCATAAATGTATAAAATACATGAACTTAAATGGTGGAAAACAATAAAATATCCATAAATTGCATCATATAAATGATGGAAAATAGTAAAGAGATTTATGAAGTGAGCTAATAGAGGAATAAATTAGATTTATAACAGTAAAAGAAATTAAATACCTAGCATGAGTTTTATAAAAAAAATAATTAAATATAAAATAAAGTAGAACACTTTAAAGGATTGATTGATAAACTATGGGGGATGCTTTGGGCACATTTTTGCCTTGGCATAAACATCTAGTCATGCTAGTATCAATACTAGTACAAGTAGGACATTGTGTTATCTTTTTAGTTTTAGTTTTTATAATTTATATCAATGTTGAACTAATATTATTTTTTTTTTAAGAATTTGTCTCTTGTAATAAGGAGGTTACGAGGGAACCTGCTATTCATGATCATGACATGACAAAATTGGAGGATGATCCATATCATAACATCTAACCATATTAACCAGGTTGAGGAAGAAATCCTTATAGATAGAGTGGAACTTCAATATGTTGTTGATACTAGTATTGTGCCTCTACACATGTCCTTACCAAACACATTGGAGGTTGTTGAGGAACCTCCATGTCAAATATTTCAATCATCCAACTGTGGGCCATGTAAGTCATACTATGCATGTGATGTCTTTCTTTTACGATAAGTGTACCAAGTCAAAAGTAAAAATTTGTCCCTAAAGACGGATATCGAACCTACAAGGAACAGTGATGTACATATAAAAATTATTCATATCGATTCCTCGCATACAGAATTATGTTTAGGGTTATGTATCGTGCCTTATATTTAACCTAATTGGGTTTGGGTTAAGTGATATCTCGCTTAAGCGAGACATTACTTGCTTAAGCGAGTTTTACAAGAAAACTCAATTTCATTGGAGTGAACTTGCTTAAGCGAGTCTTATGCAAGTTTTCAATGCTCTAACTTTGTCTTTTCTCCTTCTCTTCAACTTGTCTATTCTCCTTTAGCTCTTTTATCTTGTTTTTCCCCTAAATTCCTAAAATTAACACAAATTTGGGAATAAATCATTCATATTCATCTTATAATCTAAAAATATGTAAAAAGGTTCAAATTCCTAAATTAGGGTTGAATTATAACTATTTTATCAAATAAAATCCATAAGTATCTAACTTTTTGTATTAAATATTACTGATTTCTGACACTTATCAGTGTGTTAAAAAGATAGGACAAGTTCAAGAGGGGTGAATTGAGTTATAGTTCAAAAAATAGAAAAAAATCAACCAATTAAAATGTTGCTAATCAGAAAATTAATCTGTTAAAATTTTGTTCAACCAAGAAACATCAAAGAACATAATATAGGATTTAGAGAGACAGAGAAGATCCACACAATTGTTTATTACTGGTTCATTGTTCCACAAGAGCTACATCTAGTTTCTCAGCTACACCAACTAAGATTCTATTAATCATAAGTCTTTACAATTAAAAAAGACTCCAAGAACACAATGGTTGAATCCTACAAGAGTGTTCTACCCACTAGTAACTCGAAGTTACCCTTTAGACATTAGAAACCCTATCTAATTTCAACCAACAACACTGAAATGAAAAGAATTCAAGGAACAATACCTAAATTTACAAAAAAATCAACCAGGTTCTAAAATTCATGAACCCTTCTTCAACTAAGAGTATGTGATTCAAGAAATTCAAAGAATTGTTCCAAGAACCATGTTTTCCACACAAAAAATAATTTCTCTTAAAAGCTTGTGATTTCTCTCCCAAACATATTTCAAAAAACCTCTCTAAATAATTAGAGAAATAGAATTTTATAAAAACCAAACTGTTAATTTTAATGGATTGTCATTTTAATCTATTGATTTCACCTAAAGTGAAAACCACGTATTAATTCAAGTTTTCAATATGTTAAAAGTTAACATACAACAACCCTATGAAAACCCAAGAATTTTCAATCTACTAAAAACAAGTTCTAATATATTAAAAATCCTTAACCAACTAAACCAATATGAAGTTTTAATTGATTTTAATGAATTACTTTGATTAAAAACCAATTAAAATATTCACTAAGTCTTTCAACACCTTAGTTAAGAATATTTTTTAATAGATTAAAGTATAATTTCAATCTATTAAAATTACCTTAATACCAACAACTAAACAATTTAAAAACATTTAGAAACAATTCTTGAATTATTTTAATGGATAATTAACCTTGGTAAAAGAAAATTCAAAATCATACAAGAGAAATAAACTCTTTCTCTCTCACACACAAAATATATATATACATATATATATATATATATATATATATATAAACTAACTATTTTTTCTTCAAATATTCAAGCTTGGATTCATCAAATACATCATCTCCAACTGCATCTACAAACTCCCACTATTTGATTAAGACAATTCAGTTGAGTATGTGGGTCAGTTGTTTTGTAGGACAATGTAGTTGTCTATGTAAACATCTAAACACTAAGAGGAAAAACAAGATACAAGTACAAATAGTGCATGTTATAGGAAAAAATATTAACAAAAATAAATAAATAGTCCAAACATCCAAACAAATAAAATCACAAAACCACTCACAAACTCAACTATTTCTCCCTCATTCACTATGTCAAATAGGGAGAAATAAAACAAAAAAAGTGAAAAAAAGAAATTGTTTAAGACAATATTAGAATTATCTAAAATAAAAGGCAAATGAAATTGAAAATATGCAAGACATGTCTAGATGTCCCTCCCATACTGAAGTGCAACAATATTCTCCTGGACCTTCAACTTGATCATCCAAATGTTGAAACCTGGCATCACGAAATTCATAATGATCCTTTTGTTCATGTGTCATTGTGTCCCGCCTATGCAACATCTTCCTTTCAAATGTGGCGAAAGGTATACCACGATCAACAAGTGGTATAAGGTATGAAGGCATGCACCACATATTTTCAATTTTAGGTACCAAAATTCACACATCATTCCTAACAAACTAGTTTAATTCATCATGCGTAGCTACAATCTAGTTTTCATCTTTTAAGGCATCTGAAATTGTTTTAAGCTCAATTTGAGAAACAAAAGACATATTTTCAAATAAATTATTAAGAAAATTTCTAGTAGAAACTTCATTCTCAATTTGCTCAACGATGTTGCCAAGAGAGAGATCTTTAGGAATCCTCCATTCCTTTGGTAGTTCAATGTGAGTCACAATTTCAATCTCTTGTTCAGTAACTTCTGCTGCAAATTTTAGTTGGACTATTTTTAGATTTGAATTTGAACTTTAGAAGTGAATCAAAATGTTCATCTTTACCTACATTATTCTTTGAATATTCGTGTGCCTCATTGTTAGACTAAAAAAAACATGCAAAAATTTATCTACTGTCATAAGCCTCTTGTTATAAACTCTATATGCATGACTATTCAATGAATAACTAAGAAAGACACCTTCATCAGCTTTAGCATCAAACTTGCTATGGTTTTCTTTGCCATTATGAAGTATAAAACATTTGTAGGCACAAACTTTTAAGTGACCTATACTAGGTTTTCTTCCTTTATATACTCATATGAAGCTTTCTTAAGAATAGGCCTAATATTTCATCACTAGCAAGTTGTGTTTATATCATCACCCCAAAAATACTTTGGAAGAGATTATTCATTAATTTCTAAGGATCCATTCTTCCTTTCAACTACTCCATTTTTTTTTGTGTAGTTCTAGGTGCAGAAAATTTATGCTTCATTCCATTCTTTTCACAGAACATGTTAAATTTCTCATTTTGAAATTTCCCTCCATAATCACTTATAATAGAATATATATTGATGCAGTTTTGATTTTGTAAAATCTTGACAAACTTTTCAAAAGATGCAAAGGCATCATTCTTAGAAACAATGAATAAATCCAAGTATATCTAGAGAAATCATCCACAGTGATAAGAGCATAGTAGTTTCCTCCAAGACTCATTGTTCTAGAAGGACAAAAAATATCAATGTGAAGCAATACAAGAGGTCTAGTGGTTGAAACAAAAAAATTTCATTTTGGAAGATGTTTTGATCTTTTTACCCTTTTGAGATGCTTCACACTCTTTATGCTTTTGAACCTTAGTGTCGCAATCAAAGACACGATGAAATTGTGAAGGGAAGAAGAAAAACGAGAAGTCGTCACCATAGTTTATTACAAAAAACTATGGAAAAACCAAAAGAAGTAGCTTACGAAACTAGATTTAAGGTCTGGGAGTCTGTTACATGTAAGGAATGTGTTAGCACCCTACAAAGTCCGCCGTAAGACGGTAACTTTAATTAAATATGCAAAAAAAGAATGTGATTTTCAAAATGTTTATTTTTTTCAAACATAAAACAAATATGCATGTGAAATTAAAGAAAATATTTTTGAAATTTTTTATTTGTGTCCGACAAAACCTTAGTCCTACGTATTTCCATTCACAATATAAAATCAGGGTATACATAGTTCTAAATGATAAAGATTTTTTTTTTTTTTTGTTTGATATTTTTAATATTTGAATTTTTTTTAAAAAAATTTATGTTTTTTATGATTCAGATTGATTGGAGTATAAGAGCATGCAAATAACTGTGCTTATTACTTTTTACAAATCATACAATACCCAGAGATAGTGTAAACTATTGTTTGCATAAATCTTATTCAAAGAAAACATATTTTAAAAAAAATCATATTTATTTATTTGTTAAAATATAAAATACAACATGACGCGTGTGGTCATATAAGTGTTTAAAACTTATTTGGACATAGTGCCAAAATTATATTTGTAATTATTTTTATTTTAGTCTCAAAAACAAAACAAAAAACAAAAAATATTATTGGTGATTGTGATGTAAAATAATAGGTGGAAAATAGCATATATATTGGGCCGAATAAATTGGCCCAGCATTTTTAAACGAAATAAAAGATGATGGGTGTATAAGTAAAAACAGGGAAGTGATAAATAGTTAAACTGTTGGGCCAGACATGTGGGTCCAGACTTTTTGTAAAAAAAGATGAGTGGGAAATAGCAAAATTGTTGGGCCAACGGAAGGCTGCTTCTTCCTGCACCTCCATACCTTCTTCTCTCACCTCCATAGATTCTCATATTTCCAGAAATGCCCCTCTGTAATATTCCGGATTACATAATCCGGAAGTCATTTTTCAAATTTGTAATTAACTTCCGGATTATATAATCCGGAAGTCTTTTTTCAGATGCATGATTACTTTACGGATTACATAATCTTGAAGTTTTTTTTAACTTCCGGATTATGTAATCCGGAAGTCTTTTTCAAATGCGTTTCCGGATTACATAATCCGGAAGTTATTCTATGGGGGTGGCACAAGAAGGATAAAAATGTATTTTCATGTTGTGTATGGAGGTGCTAGAAGAAGATATGGAGGTGCAGGAAGAAACAGTCCCAACGGAATTGATTCAGCCTTTGTACAAAGGTCATATAGATATGAAAACGTGGGTGTTAAACAGTGGAATCGCTGGGTCAAAGGAATATTTTAAATGGTAGGGTCAGATTATAAGGAATGAGTGGCGAATAGCGAAAACTGTACGCTAGCAAAATGGGCCAATATTTTCCTTTTTATTAACAAAACTGGGACTGTTTCTTCCTGCACCTCCGTATCTTCTTCTGCCACCTCCATACACAACATAAAAATACATTTTTATCCTTCTCTTGCCACCCCCATAGAGTAACTTCCATATTAGATAATCTGGAAACGCATTTGAAAAAAGATTTCCAGATTACATAATCCGGAACCTAAAAAAGACTTTCAGATTATGTAATCCAGAAAGTAATCATGCATATGAAAAAAGACTTTATAATCCAGAAGCTAATTACAATTTTGAAAAATGACTTATTATAGAGGGGCATTTTTTAAAATACGAAAATCTATGGAGGTGAGAGAAGAAGGTATGGAGGTGCAGGAAGAAGCGGCCCAAAACTGGTATATATAAAAAAAATCGTGGGCCCAAATGATGGTGGCGAAAGTAACAAAAAACAAAAAGAAAGGGGTCTCGTATATATCCATGCAAGCCTTCCAAAACATTTTTTTTTTAATGCCATTCATCTCCATGGTTTTAATCGAGCCTAAGAATTAAGACTCTCAGTGCGCCACGTTGAATTGGTCACAACTCTTCCTCCTATTCTTTTCTGGATCATTGAAATTTGACAGCATGATTCTTCTAGCATTCTTTTGATTGTAATTTTGTATGGAGTTGTGGAAGATGCTGGAAATGCATACATAATACTTTAGAATTTAAGTGGAGGTCAACTCATTAAGAAGGAATTTAAGTGGAGGTCAACTCATTAAGAAGGAATTTAAGGGAGACTACACAAAAGACTATCCTAGAGAGAGTTCAAGAACAAATGTTTATGGCAAAATATGGGTAATATAACTCTTTTCATTCAAGTTGAATTTTACCTGAGTTGAACACATTTATTTATATTGCTATAGTCTGCAAAAGATAGCCAAAATTCAAAAATTTAAATTAAAAAATAAACCCTAGATTTGGAAGAGCTAAATAGAGAGTGTCATGTGACTAGTCACACTCTCCTTGCCCCTCTCAAGCTTCTCATGTGCCTACTTAGTTGTACATCCCTCCTTGGTGTGCCCTCCTTGCCTCTAGGATCAACCTAGGGTTTCCTTTTAGCCAATGGAAGCCCAAATGAAACCCTAAGTAGGTTAAGAATCCTAACACTAACCTTTATCTTACCCTAAGTCAAATACAAGACCAAAAATCCTAGTCTAGTTGGTCTAAATACATGATTAGGGTTATTTAACAATTACAAAATTAAATAAATCATATTCTACTCTAAACATTTATTTATTTATTTATTTTAAACTAAATCATGACCCAAAAAAACTTCAATCTTCCCTAGAAACATGCAATTAACACCAAATTTGGGAATAAAATGCCCTTATTCAAATAAAGATCATAAAAAATGTAAAAAGGTATAAATTCATAAAGTAGGGATTATTTTATATGTAAATTAGCAATAAATACTCATAAAGTACCTATATTTTAATACGAAATATTACTGAAATTAGACACTTATCACTAACTTCTATCCAAACACTTCAAGATCTTGATGTTCATCTCCTCTTTATAAAAAATCTTCCCAAGATCAATAATATGGTTTACAATGTGTTTAAAACTCTTCTGCACATATGTTATGGTCTCCCCCTACTACATCATAGAGAGTTTATAGTTTGTATCAAGATATGCTTTTTGACACTCTTTACATCTGAGGTGCTTCATGTGTCACCCCTAAGATATCCAACATTTCCTTGGTCGAAGTGCATTGAGAGACCTTGAAAAATTCATCCACATTCAATATAGAAGTTATAATCTTCTTTGCCATACAATCATACTGAGCTTTATTATTTTCAATTTTTGACCAATCAACCCATGGTTTATCAACAAGCTTATTATTTATCATATGTTTAGGCACATAAGAACCATTAATAATTGCATCACAAATACATTGATCAATTGATTCAATAACTATTTTCATTTTAACCTTCCTGAATTGATAGTTCACACTTTCAAATAAGGGTGGTCTGTTAATAAAGGTACCCTCACTAAAAGACAACTTGTTCTTAGCCATTTCAAAAAACAAGACCAAATCTTAAGTGTTTTTCAAGAACCAACTCTAATACCAATTGTTAAAAAGATAGGCCAAGTTCAAGGAGGGAGGAGTGAATTGAACTTCTAAATTTTTCCTTAAAAAAATATAGAATGAAGTTCTTAGAAATATCAACTAATTAAAATATTCTCATAATACAAAACAACACCTTAAAATTTAGTTATAGTTAAAAATTAGCAAAATCAACCAATTAAAATTTTTCCTAATTAGAGAATTAATTTGTTAGAGAGAAAGAGAGAGAGAGAAAGAGAAAGATTCACACAATTGTTTTATACTTGTTCACTCTTCCACAAGGGTTACATCCAACTTCTCAACTAAACCAACCAATATTCACCTAATCACAAGTCTTTACAATACAAAAGACTAAAAAATAAACACAACTCTTGAACTCTACAAGAGTGTTCTACCCACAAGTAACCCGCTATTACCCTTCAGAAATTAGAAACCCTATCTAATTTCAACCAACAACACTGAAATGAAACAAACAGTAACACTTGAACTTATAGAAGAATCAAACAGCCATATGAAAACCCAAGAATTTTCAATCTATTAAAAACAAAGTTATAACAAATTAAAAAAAATCACATAACTACTTAATGTTTTAAGTGATTTTAACATATTACTTCAATAAAATATATTAATAGATTAAAATATCATTTTAATCCATTAAAATTACCTTAATACAAACATTAAGTTCTAAAACGTTTAAAAACATTTAGAAATAATTATTGGATTATTAACTTTGGTAAAAAAGGCACAAAAGCTTCATATTTATAATTGCATCTTGTTGGGGTAGATTTAAAATCCTTTTCTTGGCAAGCAAATCGAGTCAACTATTGTATAGTTGAGGGTTGTCGTATCCAGAAGGAATTAATGTTTACCACACCAGAAATAACTTTATAGATGAAGTGATGTGAAAAACAGAGGTTGATTGCATATATTTCATAAATAACTAACTATAATAATACTACTATCATATTTATATCATGAGGCGAAGCTTTAACAAAGAATTAGAGTAAAAGATTGATAATATAATACAAATGTTAGGATTGAAAGAGCTTTATTAATCGCTCTTATTATTGTTATTTATATATGCTATGTTTATTCAAACTCATTATTCCTTACGGCCAAACCAAGTTGATTCCTCGCATGAGATTATCTAGAACCATAATTTATCCTAATCAATTCCTTGCATTGTTATACCTTATTTCTGCATTAAGATGAAACAATTCACTATATCCTCAGCTTCATGCTCTATGACTATTGAGATCCATGGCTAGTTTGTTAGGGTTTAAATTCATGAAGTCACCTTCCAATCTCATTCATGCATCAATGGTCATTCCTCACCATTGAGCATTAAGCATACTACCAAGCCCAATAAATTCGAATCTCAAATAAAAACAAGCATTCATAAACAACAATAACTTAAGAAATATCACATTGCTTTTGAATCCCGACATGATAAGTTTATCAACTCATAATAAAGTCTTATAGTGAATACTCAAGATGAGAAGTTAAAGAAGAACAAACATGAATCCTTGAATGTTGTTGGTTACCTTAGGCTTTTGATCCTTTCCTTTAGTGATTCTGTTTAGGCTTCAACTTTGAGGTTTTATTCTTCTTAATTTCTCTATGTCTCTTAGAGCCCCTTGTCCTTCTTGATTTTTCTCGAGACCTCTAATTTGAAATGAAGCTCAGAGGTCCCTATTTATAGATTTTTAGGAGGAAGCTCTAGGATATTAAGCAGATTTGGCTTCAGCTCAACACATACCAATTCGTTCAGCCGATTAGCTTTCTTCATGTTGAAGTAATCTTTGGGCTTCAAGCCCAATTCTTAGGTTTCTTGGGATTCTCATATTCAGGGATTTGTTATGGATTCGCTCCAAGTTGAGCCCAACACTTGCTTTTCTTAACTATGAAGTATTCTTTGACTTGAGCTTGTCTTCAACTGAAATTCATTTCTTTCTATTTTTGGTGCATGATGACTTCAAGTCTTTCCTTAGCGAATTTGAGTTTTCTTCACAGTGAAGGACTCTATACGTTGAACCCTTTATACTCTAGATAACTTTAGTTTAACCTCAATCCGTTCAAGTATTATAGAAAGAAGTTGAATTCTAATATATTTTGAAACATTTTATAAGTGTATACATACATAAGTTAGTTTAAGTTTAAGGTTACATTTACTTATTTATTTATATAGAATTTATACGCATTTATATAAAATTTTACTTTTCTAAAAATTAAAAACTAAAATGCATAAAAAGATCTGGATAATATATAGTTATAAGTTGAAAGTTTAATTGCAAACATGAATTGTTTTAATTTTTAGAATATAAAAATACGTATTCTTACCTGAAGCTAACATTATCTCCAATTTCAGTAAATGATAATTTTGAAATTCTACAGTTCAACGTCCATGAGACTAATTATTAGAGTCTGGACTATACCTGGCAGTCTTAAATATTATAAATTATATACTTGTAGTAAAATATTCTTGTTAGAACAAGTTAATAAATCAGAACTATAAACTGGAATTTTTTATCCATGAAAATCAAGAGATAACATATTTCATTTAAGATATATAAAATATAAAATAATTTGTTTGAAAAGTGTTTAACTTTAATTATTCTTTGACATTGAATATTTAATTTGTATGTTTTGGATTTGAAACGTTATAATACTATATATATATATATATTTTAAATTATTTATCAATGGGGATGTAGCTCAGATGGTAGAGCGCTCGCTTAGCATGCGAGAGGTACGGGGATCGATACCCCGCATCTCCAATTATTGTAAAACCTTTTTCAAAATTAATATAATAGTTGCTGAAATTGTGTCTTTCCTTATAAATTACTTACGTTAGTCTTTCTTCTTTTCTTTAATTAAATGTTTACTACAAATAAAAGATCTTAGGTTAAATTATATCTCGGAACTTTTGTTTTCAAAAATTTAATTTAGTTTCTAATTTAAAATGTGGTTTCATATTTTATTAGAAAATAGCATTGATGTAGTCAATTTTGTTTGATGATTTGACTTTAGTAGCTAGTCATTTTCAAATCTCAATTAATTCTAGCGAATGAATAATTTTAAAATGACCTTCTATGAAAAATGGATACATATGTAAAAGAAGACCGAGTAGTTTTTCATATTTTTCAAGAGTATGTTATTTTCTATAAGTATCTAAAAAGATCAAAATTAAAAATTAATATCATAAAAAAATATTTGCATAACAAAAATTCATCACCCACACACTCAACTAGATTGTTTTCACTAGGGAGAATTTGTAGTGTAGTTGAAGCTTATGTATTTGATGAATCCAGCTTCAAAATTATTTATATATATATATAATAATTTTGTGTGTGAGTTTATTTCCTTTAAATGAGTCGATGTTTTTTTTTATCAAAAGTTAATGATCCAAAAATTATTTTTTGAATATATTTGAACATCTTACAATTTATTATTGGTAATTAAGATAATTTTAATAGATTGAAATGATATTTTAATCTATTAAAATATTTTTAATTAAAGTATTTAAAAAATGAAGTGAATATTTTAATTAGTTATTTTATAAAATCAATTTGTTAAAATCACTTAAAACCTCAAGTGGTTCTTTGATGGATTTTTAATCTAATAGAACTTGTTTTTAATAAATTAAAAATTCTTGAGTTTTCAAAAAGTTCTTGTCTATTAAGTTTTAACATATTGAAAACTCAAATTAATCTATTATTTTCACTTTAAGAGAAATCAATAAATTAAAACAAAATTTTAATCCATTGACATTGATAGTTCAATTTTTGTAAAACTCTATTTCTCTAATGATTTAAAAACACTTATGAAATCTATTTTGTGAGAATCATTACAACATCTTGAGAGATAATTACTTTTTGTGTGAAAACTTGGGTTTTTGAGACATTCTTTGAATTTCTTGGATCTCATATTATTCGTTGAAGAGTAGTTTCTTAATTTCAGAACCTATTTGATTCAATTGTAATTCAAGTGTTACTTCGTGTAAATCTTTTCAATTATGTGTTGTTGGTTGAAATTAGAGAGGGTTTCTAATTTTTGTAGGGTAACTAGGGGTTAGTTGTGGGGTATAACACTCTTGTATGGTTGAAGAGTTGTGTTCTTTGAGTTTTGTTTATTGTAAAGATTTGTGATTAGTGAAATCTTTACTAGTGTAGCTAAAAAACTTGATGTAACTCTTGTGCATGGGTGAGCTAGTATAAAAACAGTTGTGTGAATCTTCTTTTTCTGACTCTTTAGTGTTCTTTGATGTTTCTTGATTGAATGAATTTTTTAACATATTAATTCTCTTATTAGAAAAATTTAATTAGGTGATTTTATTGTTTTCTAAACTATAACTAAATTTGAATGTGTTGTTTTGTATTCTAAGAACATTTTAGTTAGTTGATTTTTCTAAGAACTCCATTCTAAACTCGTTTTTGAAGAATATTTTGAAAGTTCAATTCACCCCCTTTTGAACTCGGCCTATCTTTTTAACACTCGTGACATAGTACAACCTCATCCGTTATGTACAAACTCATATTGGTAGCATAAACATCGACATGTTCGTTTGGGTTAGTCATTCGTTCGTATTAATGAATCATCAAGAAGTGGGTGGGAGCATGACATCCATTATGTCGTCGATGAACGGATGTTGTCAAGAACCTTCTTTTGTCATTGAGGTGTTGACCGATGTGTGCAGTTAACACTCAACTTTGTGGCTTTCGGCTTTCAATGCTTGGGTCACCATAGTTGGAGGTGGTCTCAGATTGGGGTGAAACTACCATATCTTTCGTAGTCTGCTCCTGGTGGGCCTTTTCTCCAAGGGCTAGGGACATGTGTGTCCCCTCCCCTAACCTTTTTCTCAAATCTTCATTTTTTTTCTTAAAGCGTTAGTCTCATCCACGATTTTTCTATTTCATTTCTACCATTTTCTTCTAAAGGGTCAAGAGTAGTGTCATGTGTGTTGCCTCGATTAACCGTGTGTCTACTTATACTTGACTGTCACTTGTCATATTCTTCGTCGATACATAGCCTACCCAATCCAATAGTAAACGTCAATTATTATTATTATTATTGAGGTTGAGAAAAAGATATTAAATAAACATTAGTATTTTACCTGACAACTTTGCATTAGTAGAAATAATCTAATAGGAGGTGAGTTTGATAACAATATAAATCTTAAAAAAAAGAAATTTGTAAGATAAAGAAATGGTAAATGTAATATTGCTTAGTGCAATTTACTCCACATAAAATATGGAACACACATAGATATTCCTTTTAGTTGATTTATTTAAGATGTAGTGTAATTAATATATGAAATTTCCTCACTGAAAGTAAAGGACTGGTACGTACCATAGTAGTCATTGGACAATTTGACTTGTTGCTAGAATTATGGAAACAAGCTGCTAAAGTGTATTTCCAAAGTGCTATGGTTGGTGTGCACGTTTCAATGTAAAGTCTATGTGCTAGGAAAGACACAAGAACCCTAAGGGCTGAAGAAGAAAACAAACTCACCACCCACATAAAAACAATCACACACCATATCATTTTGAATTCCACAGTTTTTTTACCCATGAATTGGCCCAAAATTTTCTTTCTTTAACTCTTCCTTTGTTGTTCTTTATAATGTCATAATATTAGCATCAAATATGGATGAATCTTTAGAGATTTAATAAAGTAAATTATAATTATATTTTTCATATCTTCTTAAACTATATTTGTATTTTATGTTTTTATTTATCATTACAATTGACCTCCTTTATTAAGAATGGAAGTATATAACATTTTAAAAATTTAAAATACGTATGCAAAATAAAAATTAGATAAAAATATAATTTTAATTTTTTTAACGCGATGTCCGTGTTAAACTTTTTGAAAATCTGAGATCTTCTAATAAAATTGTTAATTAAATATATATTTTATTTAGTTTTTTCATGATAACTGATACAATCTAACTCTAATTTTAACATTGACAAACAAAAATAATCCTGACTTCACACGTCATTTTTAAATATGTATAAAAGTTAGTTTCTAAACTATATCTTAATCTATTACAATATTATCGAGTTTGTAAAATAAAATAAAAATGTTACACTAAAAAAATCAGGAAATAAAAATTAATTTTAAAGATAAAATTAATCTATTACAATATTACTGAGTTTGTAAAATAAAAAAAAAAATGTTACACTAAAAAAATCAGGAAATAAAAATTAATTTTAAAGATAAAAAATAATTAGTTATTATAATAACTAAATTATAGGCTGATTAAAAAAAAATTTGGTTTATAAATTAATTTCTATTATTGTTAATTGGTATCTAATTAGCTTCCAATGTTTTAACTATCAATTATTAAATTTTAAATTTGGTAGAAAAATTTGATAGCTAATTATAAATCATTTAACAGTAATATATACTAAATATATATATATAAAAGGTTTGATTTTGATGTTGTCTAAGTAGATTTAATTGAACTATTCTAGATCCTACAAATTGGTGGTTGTGCCAAAATGTGGCAAATCATATCAATATAATTCCATTTAGAGGGGCCATCCATAAGAAACATGAAGGGACATTTTGGTAATGACATTGGAAGAAAGATGTGTAACTTGGTTGAGAGAGATATAGGAAGTGGGTAGTGGGAATTTACAATTCTTAACTTTGACTAAGCTTTTAGTTCATCATTACCAACTTATTATAATGTATTATTATAAGAGGGAAAAGCTATAAGAGGTACTTTAAAATATAGTATCTGTGTAATGTGCGACCATATCCTTAGTTCACAAGAGTCAAAATCAAATTATTCAAGTTAGTGGAGTCTTAATAACTAGTAATTTATCTTTAGCAGTGAGGTTCACAAATTGAAAAAAATTCATTCAACAAGATTAATTAAGGTCTCTTTCTTTCCATTTTTAGGTACTAGGGAGTTGCTCTATAATATTATGTTCCTTCAGTGAGGGACTCACCTAACACAAATTCAAACTTCTTCAGTCACCCAACAAAAGTTTTACTAAATTAACTCATAAATTTCAAATATATTCTCGCTGATATTATATTATTTATTTTATTTTAATCAGCAATCAATAATATATACACAAGAACCACTTTAAAGATTATTCAATCCTTATATAAAAAGGTACAAGCAATCTATCCGCATAACACTTTTCAAACAGTTAAGAAACAAAACAGCTCCTGACATATTTGACAATAACCTGACAGAAACTACCTCCGACTTCCTACTAAAGCGAATACAGACAAACCAAAGAGACGATGCACCAATCAGAAAAAGAAAAACTAGCTGAGATTTATATTTTAATACTTTGAAATTATGTATTTACTAATAAATTGAAAGGTTTAAATTTGCTTACCTAAATAAGCTTAGGTTTATTAACTATCTATTTAAAAACAAACTATGGCTAATTAGATGGACTTGTTTGTCAAACAATTTATATAATATTATTGTTGTAACCGGTTTCTTTTTCCAACAACAATAAAATAAAATAAATTAGAACATTTAAAAGATTCTTAACCTATATCAAAAAAGAATTTTAATACATACTATCCTTTTATTTATTTGTTAATATTGAAGGGTTTAATTAAATTACTTAAAAATATGTGTTCAATTCTAAACAAATATAAAAAATCAAAAGTAGAAATAAAAACTTATTATTATGTTCTTTTTTTTATACAGTGTAGTCAAAAAATCTTTATTCTTTTCTTTTCTCTTACCATCTTCTCTTTTTCCATCTTCTATTTAAATAATTTCATGTCTATTTACTCTTTCTTCTTTGCTAAAACGTTATCATTATTCTAGAGCAAACAAACTTGTTCTTGCGATCCTATGAAATAATCCTTTGATAACAAGAAATATAATATTGGAAAAAAAATTCAATACTCAAAATATTCATCTACAAAAAAAGTCAAATATTTAACTGAGATATGACGTCCAATGAGATAAGAAAAAAGAAATTAAAAAATTAATAAAAATGTTAAATAAATATCTATTTAAAGAGTAAATGAACACATACATATATCAGCCATGTACTTGTCAAGTCGTTCTTGCCTTCTAGACATTGGAACCCAAAGACATGTGTTACACTTGGGACATTGATCAGTCAAATTTCTTTGTAATTCTGTGATGAAAAGTGTGAAAATTTACAAAACAGGTGCAATAATCCATAGATATATAATTGATGTTGTGTTTTTGTATTTTTCTTATCATAATTCAGGTGTAATTAATCTCATAATCAATTATAAAGATCACATTATAATAACTGATCATGGTTCTTTTTATTTTTCATAATAATAAACAACTGAAAAAATATTTAAAATAATAAATAAATTATTAGTACAAAATTATCTATTTTTCTATTTTTTTTATAATTAAAACAATTTCATTTTCTATTATTTTTACTTTCTTTTTCTATTTTTTTTTCTCTTTTCATCTTCCTCAAAATTAATTTCCCTCTCTAATTGAAACAAATGGTAAAGGGTCTATTATGGTTGTTATCATAATCAAAATTATCACTTTTGTCATTATGATGATTATTATCACGGTTATTGTTTTCATTGTATTAGTATTGTCACAACTATTATTACTACTATTGTAAAACCATCAAATTATCTTTATTGTTATAAGTAATTCAATATTAAATTAAATTTTTTATTATATTATTTATGATAAGAATAATTATTATTTTATTATTATTTATTATTTTCTTTACATGAATTTATTATTTATTTTAATATTTTTATCATATGAATTTATTTATAATATTATTAATATTTATTTTTTATTTAATATTCATATTATTACTATTATTACTTTTTTATCGATATTATTATTATTTCTTGTTATTATTAATATTATTATTTTCATTTTCATTTTTATTATTATATTATATAGTATAATTATAATCTATTATATTAATATAATTGATTATTTTTACATATATAATGTGTAAACACCATATTTACTACATCTAAATATTGCATGCAATATCTAATTAAATATTTACATATATACATATAAGTTATATAGTATTTTAAAATATATCCATTTTGATAGAGAATTTAAATATATACATACAATAAAATAAAATATTAAACAAAATACACATTAGATTTATGAAGCTATAAACACAAATGTCAAAGAAATGAGTGTTAAAAGAACACTTCAAAAGCTCACAGTAGACATTGATATGGAAAAAATGATGAAAAAGGCCTTACCACACAATAACAAGAATAACTACAACATCAATTGGAAGCGTCAAGATAAAGTTATCAAACGAACAATGTGCTTGTGAGATCCCAAGATAAAACTGAGAGCACAAGATAAAGATAGTACAAAAGTGTACTATATGAGCAAAGAAAGAGAGTTACTCATGGTTAGCAAGATAAAAAAAAATGAGTGACAAACAAAGAGTTAAATGAATGAATCACTCATGGACTCTACAGAGACTAGTAGATGAAGTCTACAAAGAACTCAATGGATCAATCATCATACTCAAGTGTTAGACAAAGTCTAAACACAAAATTCTCAAAAGGAAAATACACCAGATGTTTGTTAAAATGTGTTATGTTGCACGCAAGAAAGCATGAGCCTTACACATACCAGACAATGATCGAATGAACGTAGCAGACAAAGATCATGTACTGGACGAACAAGTGATAGGGAAGTTTCCATACTTAATTCTTTCACTTTTACATGTGCTATTCAAGTGTTCTAAACATTTGTTTGATTATGACGAGTTATACAAATCATATTTATCAAAACACAATGCTTTAATTAAAACCTTAGAATATTTTCAAATAAGTTTCAACGAATACATCTTCTGACTACTTTATCTAATATATTGAAAACATTATGACCTTAATAGTGTTGAACCAAGTGGTGTTCAAGCTTTGAAGAATCCAAACCCTTTGAAGGTTGTTGAAGCCTTGTTTGTGCTTGTTGTTGCTATGCTGGTTTAGTTTAGTTCTAGGGTAGTTTGAGTGTTGTAATCCACCTCTTGATCGAATATAAAACATAGACATTCTCAATATTTGTGAAAGTAAAATGTTTTTCAAACTAAGTTAAAACAACCGATTGTTTTGTCGAAACAACCGATTATTTATACTTAGATGTTTTGAGAAAAGATTGAAAACTGTTTTTCAAATGGTTGAGCTGTTAAAACCAAAACAACCGATTGATTCGAGGAAACAACCAATTGTTTGTTTTGAGACCATAACAGAAAAACTGTTTTATCTTTGATTGAGCTTTAAATGATTTAACTGCTTACGCTCCAGTCATTAAATGCTTTGACCAATCATTAAATGCAATTTAAGAGTTTGTTAAGATTTGATAACAAACAACATCTTTGAATAAATTCAGAAAA
>Ga0123342_1005339_pt1 | contig 18717 bp, 10 predicted proteins | sample Turbeawhitnodule_FD_89960 | JGI IMG/M metagenome (GOLD analysis project Ga0123342, IMG submission 89960) | Root nodule microbial communities of legume samples collected from Mexico - Turtle bean Mexico white nodule | ecosystem: Host-associated > Plants > Roots > Nodule | place: Mexico: Nepantla...
CTTTTTTTTTGTTTATTTATATTTTAAAAAAAAAAAAGGAAAAAAAAAAAATTTTTTGGATCAAAAATTTTGTGAAAAAAAAAAAAAAAAGAGATGATATAAGTGTAAATAATAATATATTTTTCCTATTTTCTCCTTAAAAAGAGAAACAAAGGAAAAATCATCTCAGTTATTTTCGAATTTAACCTTATTAAATAAATTTAACTAACACAAATATTTTAATAAAATGAAATAATAATAATTAATAAAAAAAACTTATATACTTTAATAAAAAAAATTATATAATAATAATTATTATAAATATAACAATACTATTTACATTTAATATAAAAGAATTTTCTAATTACAATTTTTAAATATTTAAATAATTTATTTCTATATAACAATTGACAATTTTTTTATATATTCAAAATTTTACATGTAAATTATTTTTTTGTCTAGTAACTTGTATTTTTTTCATAAATTAATTATTGAACTATATCAGATTGTATTACCAATAATTTTAATTCATACAAATTTATACAAAAATACATAATATTTTATTATTCTATTTTTTTAAGATAATGATAAATTTGTAATCTTACATTTTACACATTTTAAAAAAATAAAAATATCCCCACAACCATCACATCACTCACAAACTTCAATAAACTTTCCTCACAAAATCACTATAACATATCTAAATCTAAAAACACTAACTTTCTTCACACTTCCACTTCCCAATCCAAACACAACCTTCAAGATGAAAGATATTTAATTTTTCACGTATATATTCTCTCATTCTCTTCTGCTCAAAACAATAAATCCAAATATGATATACCCTCAAATATTTGTTCGTGAACAGTACATCTATAGAAACAAAAAGACCCTAAATTTAATACAATATGCCACTTATTTTTTAAATAAGCAAGAAAAAAAAAGACTATCACTTGATATACACACTTATGATAAGATTCTATGAGAAACTCGTGTCATTCTTGACCAAGAGATAAGTAATGATAAGAAAGTCACTACGAATATTATTACCATGTATAAGAACACTCAACCTTACATGATAACCACTTGAGATATTATTTACTTAATATAATATTTCAAGAAAAAAGGAAATAAAATAATCAATACAGGTGCATAAAAAGAAGTTACACCCTCTTAAATAATTAGGTGATCTTAATGAGAACATTTTTATTACACATATGATATATTGTAATACTACAGGAAAATCATTAAATAGTAACTAAAATTAGAGATAAAAAAAAATAGTCATTAAATTAAATATTAATTTAGAGTCCAAAAAATTATTCATATCTAAAGTGGTTTCTATTATTAATAAAAATTTATAGAATGATCTCTAAATTTGTATCTAAATTAGCTATCTAAATTTTAGCGACTAATATTTTAGATTCTAAATTAGTATCTAAAAGACTAATATAGACTAATTTAGAATATAAAGTAGTAAGTATGTAAAACTTTGGTAGCTAACGGTTAGATATCAATTTAGAAACCATTTTATAATTTTTTATTAACAATAGAAACTACTTTAGATACCCATAGTTTTTTTAGTTTATAAAATAACCTCTAATTTAATCAAATAATAACTAATTATTTTGATCTCTAAAATTAGTTTCTATTTAATGATTTTCTTGTAGTGTAGGCTTAAGACCCAAACCTTATAAGAACTCTAATATTCATTTTTTTCAACCACCCAATAAAACATTAAGTAGAGTCATGACTATAAGACATTTGCATTTGAGTAAAAATTGCAAAAAAAAATTAAATAGGTGAACCCACAAAAGTTAATTAAACCTTATAGAATGTGATACATAGACATTTCTATAAACTTTTGGAAAATTCTAAAATATGTTTATATTGTTCTTCTAAAAAAAATATAAAATCATGTTATGTCTCCTAATTTCCTCTCCAAGCTCTTTTATATCCCTTCTTTATCATTCTTTTCAAAATTCTTCTTTATTTCTTTTTCCTTCTTTTCTTCATTATACTATTTTCATGCTTACATGACATAATCATGTGATACACTAGTCCAATTCTTTTAAATAAAAGTTGGACTACAAGAAAATAATAAAATAAAGTCGGTCAAAAGCATATGTAAAGAGGAGAAAGTCCACACTTGTGCGTGGGCAATGTAAAAGCGTGAAAACTACTGAGTTGAGTGTTGGACTTGAAACCGACATGTAGTGTCAACTTAGTCTAGGTTAATAGGACATTAAATATTATAATATTTTGTTTGTGTGTCGATTTTAGTGTGGATTTGACCCATAGAAATAGCAAAAAAAATTTGATAACATCAGCCTGGACAACGCAAGGACACATGCGTGAGTTTGGCAGACACAAAAAAAAGAATAAAGTAGGGTTGGTCCACATATAAGTCCACGCAATTTTTTTAAAAGAGAATGCTACAAATATTAGAGTTAACGTTGTAATTTGGAGGAAATAAGTGGACAATTTGTAAAAACATTGAAGAATATCCAAATTTCAATTTCAAAACCCATCAAATTTTAATTTCAATGAATTCAATCCTCCATCAAAATTCAATTGAATTTAAAATCTTAATTATAATACAAAATCCAACAAATAATAATCGCATTTAAGCTAATCATATAACAAACAATTTCCACAAACAACACTACACAAAATAGGATTTCTCCAATCAACAGGTACACTACACACAATTCTCATACTTAGGTAACAAACACTACACAAAATTTTCATGCTTAAGGAACTAACCTGCTAGTAAGGATGAATGTTTTGCTCAAGATTAGGTTGTATTTGCATTTCAATCCCAAAATAATGACTTTTAGAAAAAACAAAAAATAATAAAACGAAAAAAAAATTAAAATCACATTTGGAGATAAAAAAAAATACCAAATGAAACTCACCACAACTCCTTAACTCATCAGGAAATGGTTTTTGTCTAAATAGATTCCGCGTTGAACGAAACCACAAGTTGGAGAAATCAATGGAAAAAGAAAGTTGGACCTGCAAGGATGTAGGGGAAGGCGGAGAAGCTCATCTCGAAGGAAGAGAAACTCACCATAGAGGAGGAAGAAAATAAAACAACAAAGGAGAAAGTGAAGGCAATTTCTCACAGACGAGGGGATTAGAATTCTAAGAATTTGTGAAAAAGAAATGGGACTCGTGGAAAGAGTATATAACACTTAATTAGCATCAACCCTGCCACATTTATTAGCATTGGCCTAACCCACACATACATATTTTCTATATTTTATTTTTAATTACAAATCATTTTAATTATAATTTTAATATTATCAATAATAATATTCAGAAAACAAATATAAATATTATAAATAATAATAATATTATTATTATTATTAATACAAATATTCATAATACTAATAATAATATTATCATTTATACTAGTAATAATTTTACATATGTCGGCTTGGTGAATGCAATGATTTTTTTTTCTAGTTAGTGTTCGTTTAGAGTGGTTTGACTCCCACTATTTCTTACAAATAATTCAAAAGTTAATTTTATCTACGTAGACTTGACAAATGTAATATTTTTTTTTTCGAATTCGCTCAGAATATATTTGCACATGATATTCTTTACAAATAATTTTATTTCATTTTTTCAGCTAGTATATACTTAGGATTAGTTTAATCCATCTTCTTATTTAACCTCAGACTCACTTTATTGCGTTTCACTTTTACTCGACATTTAACTATGTCCCGTTTTTCTTGTAGTGTTTCGAGTTCTCCAAAATCATAAAATTTTTCAATGACTACAGACCATCTATATAATTATATAATTAGACGTGCCTCCTAAATTTGTAGATAGAACCACCAAATTCTCTTTTTAGTATTAAAAGGATGGTGTTATTAGTATTGATATATTATGTATATCGAAAATAGTGATATCTTATATACAACCATAAAGATATCTGTGTAGAAAGTTACATTTATGTACAATATAAATATCAATTATGTCTTTAATATTTATATTTTCCTTTATTATGATAAAAAAATTAAAATAATAAATAAAAGTAACAAACTACTAAATTAAATAAATATATTTAATTTTCTATCTTTTTTTTTTCTTTACTCTCTTCTCCTTCTTCTTTTCTTTTCTTCACTTTTGATCTTTTAATTATGTACAAAGAAAACATAAAAATAACTAAGAATTATGAAGAATTAAATTAAAAGAAGGAATCATTTTGGTTGCCGTGTACCTCCTACATTGGTGTCAAGTTTGGTATGATATTAGTGAAGTACTGAAAAGCATTTTTATGAGTTTTCAACACAAACTTTAACTTAAAATAGAAATTGTTAGATTTAAAATGATTTGAGGATCAAATGAGGAAGAAAACAGGAAAAGATAACGCACACATTCATCATAAAAAATAGCCCAACCTAATTAATAAGGGACGGGGAATAAAAGCTTGAAGAGAAAACTTCAAATGCCAAATAAAGTTTTTTTTTATCAGCAAATGTCTAATAAGTGGTCTGAAAGTAAAAAAGAAGAAGAAAAAATATCATTTATACGTTTTGTATATGATTTCTGGAAAGTGAAAAACGACGTTAAAAATTTGGTAACACACTAGACGTAAAAAAATTACAATAATTGGTATTTACAAACTTTGTAAATAACTAAACTATATAAAACAATGGACTAATTAATCTATTTTTATTATGAGAAATTACATTTATCTTCTTAAAAGTCATGCTAAAACAGATGCACACTCTTTATAGTTTTAAAATACGCATTCATCTTCTTTAAATTCTTAATAAAAATAAAAACTTACACTTGCTTTAGTTTTTAAATAAATATCCATCTCTTGTATTTGCAATAAATGATACTCATTTTATATTTTAATAAAATGACACTCGTATTTTTTTTTTTTTATTTAAAAATATGTCTGAAAGGTTATAAAAGATAACCATACCACAAGATATAATTCTATTACTTTATTTGTATGAAATAAAAATAATTTCCTTCTCGTACGTTAATTACTTTATTTGTTTGATTAGTTTTTAAGTGAAGGAAAAAGGAAGGTACAGCAAATTCATATAAAACTACAAATATATTTCTATTCATGCATGGAATTTCTAGTAACGATGAGGAAACTATGGAAAGTAATTTGTATCTTTGTGTGTGAAAGCAAAACAAGAGTTCGGATAAAGATTACGTTAAAAGGAGAGTCCTTGTATATATTCAAACTTTTGAACTTTTCATTAAAAGAAAAACAATTTAGTTATTTCTGTTGAAACTTTAGACTTAAATTTAAAGTATTCATGGTGTTTAAACCCTTCTCAACTGTTAAAATTATCTCTCTCCTAACATATTGATTATCAATGATGAGTTCCAGTGCACTCCATTTTCTGAACTATATAATGATGGAATAGAACATATTTAGACTACAATTACATAAATTATTTGACTAAAACTTAAACTAGTTAAAGTTGAAAATGACAAAGACTAAAATGATTAAGGTCTTAGTCAGTCTATAGTAAAAAAAAGTAATTAAAAACAAAAGCATGCATGTATAAATGAACAAGTGTAGTTACTAACCCACCCTCTGATTGGGTACCTCTGCAACAGCTTTTCGATGTTGTGAAAAGATTTCACAGCTAGAGTGCGAGAATGGTGTTGTAGTTACACTTTTTAGGTGCATTTGTGTTGAATGCAATGTTGTGAGAAAAGTCCAAGTATGATAAAAATTAGGTCAAGTCCAGCTACCTTCTTTTGTCTGCACATACATACTTTTGCTCTCTTCCATATGCCTAAGGAGTGTGATTGCAGGAAAAGCAGCAAAAAATAAAGTGAAATGAATTGAATGGTTATTGAATGATAATAAAAAGCATTGATTGGGGTTGGCAGTTGCATATGACGTAGGTTAACTTCAGAGCCCAAAATGCTCCTTCTACCACTCATCTATCAAGATTAAGGCTTCTTCCCACTTCTCATGCCTCCTCCTATGGGATAGCTGTTTTTTTTTTTTTCTTCATTCACATTTCTATCCACTTCATGAATTAAATAATATAAAGTCAAAAATTCCATATCAAAATAAATTATAAATGTCACCTAGAGTGATAACAACTTTTTATAGGACGAGCCAGATTACTTGGTCTTGGCCTTGATGATGAACCAGTCGAAGACATACAATAAATAATAGTTAAAGCAGTTGCAAAGATTCTTGAGAATCAGGATAACCTCTTGAAAAACCTCCTTACAAATAAGCTAATGTGGTAGACTGGGTCCATTACAACAGATGACTCATGACTAAATACTATAAATTTAATAAATTCCATTGAGGAGTAAGGTACGTTTTTTTTATCAGTTTCTAATATACTCCGAATACTGAGTACTTACTTGATCGTCGAAGTACCTTTTGCAGGTCAACCCCGACCAAATAACCAACACGTCAGTAATTGTACAACCAGATTCGGGTGCTATACAATTACATATATAATTCTATTGTTCGGGTTATTTCGGTAAAATGACCGATATGATCTTAATCAGATATAAACCCGATATGAGCTAATCGAAAAAATGATTGTTACGTATTAGCAACATATCATAGATTCTTTATCTTTTAGTTACATGGAGATATAATGAAATATTGATTCATAAAGATTTTTTATCCAGATTGTTTTTATTCCTTATAAACTCATAAATTGATGCATGAAAATAAAAAAATATGATGGTTATTATTTAAATATGTTGTGATATTATTCTGAAGTAAGGAGTGACAATGTGGGTTGATCCGCCCCATATAGGTTCGCCCCACGTGTAGCCCGCAAAATGCGGGTCAGATTTGTCCGACAGCATAAGGAGTGCAAACTCATTTCACTGGTTCATCCCGCATAAGAGGTAGTTTGTGGGCCTGCGGGCTAGGTCGCGTAGGAAAAATATATTTTTTTAAAATTAGAATTTCATTAATTATAAAAAAACTATTTCTACTTTTGAAAAATTAAAATTTCATCATTGTTTTAATTCATTCAATTAAAATAAAAAATATAAAGACATTCAAGTACGAGGGTTGTTAGAAGATTTGATTAAAAATAATTAAAGTTTTGTTTTGCATATATTTTCCTTCTATATGTAAATGTATGAGAGTATCTTATCAAAATTTTACTACAAAATATTTTAATGAAATTTCTTCTTTATATTATTTTTTATTAACAAATTTTAAATGTAAAATTTTACTTAAAACTAAATTCACTCTTATTTTTAATATTAACTTCTTTAGATGATTAAAATAAAACATTTTATTTTGGTACATTAAATTTAATTTTTTAAAAATAAAATAAATGTCACACTACAATAATAATGTGAGTGAGGTATGATTTTTTTTTGTAGAAAAATAAAATAATAATTATTTTTTATTTATGCAGCGGGTTGCGGGTTGTGCGGAACGAGCCTAAGTGGGTTAGTGGGCTAGATTAGTGAACACGCCCCGCACTTTTTAGTAGCAGGTTGCAGACCGACCTGCATGGCCCGCTCCGCATTATCATCCTTATTCTGAAGATAAAAGATATGATTGTTATTATTTAAATTTGTTGTGGTATTATTTTGATGGAAAATCTATAAATAGAGGATGAACCCAAAAAATAAAGACAAGTATTATTATATGCAATACATATTATACCTTGATATTTTATGCTCTCATTGCGTCAAAGTATTGTCAACAGGTGGAACTCTTTTAATCTCTTTGTCATTCTTAGACATTCCAAGTTGCGGTTACAAGAAAATCATTTTGGGACCACCTCCAAGCTCTCGACCTCCGGTTTGACGAGAACAATAATTAAATGCAAATTTCATTTATAAGTCGGTTTTATAAAGTTAAGTTAAACCTAAACTCTATTTCTTATTAAAACAAGTGAGCAATTAACAAAAATTTAATAACAAAGAATAGTTCATGTTAACGTTTATATATGATTAAAATTAAAAAAAATCAGAGTTTAATTTTTATAAAGCTAAACATATGCATGAATAAAATGTTTATAAATATAAAAGTAAGCCAAATGAACTACTTTGCCATCAGAGTCTGGTACTATTCCCGTTGGGTTGAGGAACCATTGTTGTAATCTTTGGAAAACCTAATACATGTGTAGTTGTTAAAACTTAAAAGGGTTGTCCCTTCCTCCTTACCTACATTGTCGGTCACGATATACCTCTGGACTCTATTTATTGTATTTGCTTTTAATGTCCTTAGGCAATGATTAAAAAAGATGTGAAATAACCTTCACTAAAATCAATAGTTAAGTAATTTCTTTTTATTCAAATACTCCAAATACTATTAACATAATTTAATTAAGAAAAATAAGAAGTTAAAGAGAAATAAAATAAAGTTAAAGAGAGACATAGTTATATATATTTCCTTAAAACAAAGTTTTAAAAAACAGAAGATTAAAATTAATCATTCAATGAAATCCTCTAAAGAAATAAGTTGGAATCATGTTGGAATGTGAGTGTGGGTGTGTAGAGTTCTGGGTAACAAACCTATGTGTCTGCTGAAGGGTGTTCGATTGTAGTTGTCTTGTTTCTAAATAAAATAGGAAGTTAATGATAATCACTTTTTGATAACAAAAAGTGTATGGTACTTTTTGGTTTTCAGTGATAACCAGCATTGCATTTTCAGTGATAACCAGCATGCAATGCATGCTCATGCTCATGCTCTTCTTTTCTTTCTTTCTTGCTAGTTGGGACAGAGACAAGCATGCATATTTGTAAGAAAAAGTATCCACAACATCACTTGTTATTCACAAAAGTAAATTAAAGAAACCGATTGATTTTTATCAAACTTTTTATTTTTTATTGGATTTGGACCATTTCTATTGTACGTTGCCTCAAAGTACTCTTAGACCTAATTCACTGAATTCAATGCTATATCAGTTGCTTCTTTTCCTAAAATAGTGTTTAATTTAGTATTTTTTTTAAATAGGCAAACTGTTCTTTAATTTCAAAGTTAGGCAAAGCACGAAACAGTTTAAAAGAAATCACCAACCATTCAAAGAAATCGTATATCAAAGATACGGGTTCATTTTAAATTCTATATGAAAATTTCTTGAATTAAATTAACAATCTTTTAATTGAAACTAATTTTAGTAAATTATACCCATATATTAATAACAAACCACTCTAAATAAATATAATTAATATTTCACTACAAATTAAACAATTTTTTATAATATTTTTCAACATATTTTAAAAATTATGAAGTATTATTAGTAAAATGATTATAGGTTTTAGATTTAAGCATTATGATTTTAGGGTTCCTCAGTTTATCATTTCGGATATAGATTTTGAGTTTAATATATTTTATTTTGATATATTTTTTTATTTATGTTTAGAGATTTACGTTTTACGATTAAGGACTATAGTTACATGTGATTTTATGATTTAGGTTTCTTCAATTTAAAAGGTTTATTCTTTATCAATTTTAGTTCGATTTATTTGTAGCACTTAGATTTACACTACTATTAACTTTCATACATTTTTTTCAATCAAAATAACACAACTAAATTTCTTAAAAAAAATTATTATTTAAAAAAATTAATAAGTTTTAAAAAAAAATAAAAAATTATTGAACTGAACATGATAAGTACGAGTTCTATAATTTAATACAATTGAATTTATGCATAAGTATTGTTAACATATTTAGTTTTTCTGTTTTAGTTATTGGACTTTATTTGTTTGGCCCAACTTTTCTTTTCTTTTTCAGCTAGGTCTTAGTTTTTTTTTATATATACACCATGTATTTTACTTTTTAATACACAAGTACAAAATAATTTTTTTATATTTTTTTTTTTGTTTTTTTGTTTTTCATTTTTAATTAGGGTCATCATAACCTCCATTTTTTCATTGTGATTTTGTACGTTCCATTTGATGCACCACATCAGATAAGAAATATTTATCTTCATTAACATATTTCATTAACTGTAACAGGTATTAATTCCATTATACATATTTTATAAAAATTGTTTTTTCCATGTATGATTTCAACATATATATGCTAATTAAAATTGTATGATCAAAATACGATTTCTTAAAAATGCACCAGCGCAACATTTACAAAGAATTTGTATCTTTCATATACAATTTCTCAGAAAATTTCAAAAATCATAAATATGATTGACAACTTCTTTGAAATTATTTCATACTCTCCATCATGTATGATTTGACTATAAAAAATAATTTGTCCATTCCAGAAAATACGAAAATAAGTTTTATCAATTACACTATTTTAGAAAGAAAAAAAAACCTCCATAGTTATATTTTCTAATTTCTTTAATTTTACTAATAATTATAAAAATCATACTTTCAGTTTGATTTTTTAAATTTTAATTCGATCATTGTTAAAAATAATGTGCATTTTTCTAAAAAGTAAAATAAAAAAAATGCTCGCAATTTGATCCACTAAAATTATGTACTAAGAAACTTACCTGTTTAATTTTCTAATTTTTTTACAACCCCTTTATTACTTTAAATATTGTGTCACCAACCTCCCATACATAAGTTTCAATTACTGAATAGGGTAAAATAAATGAAGAAGTAATTCACTATAAGAATATAAGAAAATCATGAAATAGAAATCAATTTTTATATAACAAAATAATTAATTGCAATAGTAACTAAAGTAGAGACTATTTTAAAAACTAACAAAAATTAGTTTCTAAATTAATTTTTATTACTGTTAAATAGTTTCTAAATTGGTATCTAATTAACAATCAAGGTTTTAACTACCAATTATTTAATTTCTAAATTTGGTAGCAAAAACCTTGGTTGCTAATTAGATATCAATTTATAAACTATCTAACAATAATAGAAACTAATTTAGAAACTAATTTTTTTTTTAGTTTCTAAAATAGTCTCTAATTTAATTACTATTACAACTAATTATTTTGGTCTCTAAAAAAGTTGGTTTCTATTTGATGATTTTCTTGTAATGATTTTGGTGACTAATTAAATATTAGAAATCCATGTTAATTACTAATATAGAAACCCATTTAAATTTTTAAATGAAAATAATGGGGTAATCTTAAGTTTTTAAAACAAGAAGAAAGTTAGTTACTTTAATTGAGAAATTCCCTAAAATATCATAAAATTAACTTGAAGAGTGTGGTTGGTATAGATAAATATGTTGTTAAAGGTAGTTTAATGAGGAGGAAATGTCTTTGATGTGTGAAATAGAGATGGTGCTACCTTCACTCCATCCACTAGAGTAGTGAAATTAGGATCTGATTCAATGTAAGAAAAAAAAAGTAGTTATTAATTAGTGCGTCTTGAGATACCATCACTACAACTCAGTTGATAGCTAGAAGTAGAATAAAGCCAAAAAAGTATAAGATGAAGACATTTGAGTCAAGTTTCTTGATGCCAACAACACAATCACCAACTATTCACGTGAAATTGCCTTTGCCTCGTACCTCATACCTCATGCATCATACATCTCATAAATACACTCTCCTCATCATTGTCTCTAGTAGTATTGTCATTATCAACTTTACAATTGTTTCTTCCCTTAGCTTTTAGTTTCAAGCTAACATCAATACAAAGATTATCTAAATAGTGTCTGCAACATATAATTATGTAAAACATGCATTGGTAACTGTTTGTAACAAAAGCTAAATATATAATTCATGTAACATTCTTCTTCTTTGATTCAGATTGCAAGTCTCAACGTCTGAGATAGGACCTTCTCCATAATATAGTTTTACATATAGGCCTAGTCCAATTAAGAAACAAACAATACCCATTTTTAATGCCAAATTCTTCCAACACCCTCTTTTGAACCTACCCTATATACACTTTTAAGTTTCCAAAATTGTCATTCATTCTGAAATTAAAAAGAATACATTTTGAAAAAATGAATCTGGAATAAAATATTGTGTTTTGGAAATGAAATTTAAAAATAGAATTTGAAAATCAAAATATTATTTAAAAAATAATTCCAAAATATCAAAAATACGTTTTGGAGAAAAAAATCTGAAAAACATGAAAACGTGTTCTGAACAAAGAATTTTATAATCTAAAAAATGTTCTAAAAATACAAATTTAAAAAATTATTTTGTAAATAGTGTTATGGAATGTATTTTTATCCACAAACCACTTAAATAATATTCAAGAGCATTTTTGTCATTCACTTAATATTGTGCAAGTTCAAATTTAATTGGTGAAGGAAGTAATGGCCCATCTGTTCACTTTTGGACGCATGTCTTTTTTTGATTGGGCCAACCCAACCATGATAAGGCTATAATTAGGTTAAGGCAACTTCTTCCTGCACCTTTACAAATGTCTTCCTGCACCTCATCATTTTCAAAGAAGACTTTTTGCCCCTTTTAAAAAAATGACTTTTCTGAAATATTTCTGGAATATCTTTTCCAGAACATGTTTTATGAATTCTGGAATTATCAATCCGAAAATAAAAAAAATGTGTTATGAAAAAGATGTTCTGAAATGATTTTTTGTCTTTTGAATTTTCTATTTTAAAAATATCTTTTTCTTACCCACCATTTCAGAAATATCCAAAACTTTAAAGGGTAATTTAGGTGTTTTTGAAGAATGTAGGGTAGGAAGAAAAATCTAGAGGTGTAGGAAGAAATACCCATCTCTTTTTTACTTATTTAAATTTTGGGAGTTCCTTCCTGCACCCAACATTTTTCTTCCTGCAACCTTATATTCTTTAAAATATCGAAATTACCCTTTCACAGTTTTATGTGAATCCAGAATAAGGGGTCTGTAAGCAAAAAGTGTTTCCAGAATAGGGTTTCATAAGCAAAGACTGTTTTTGGAATAAGAAATCTGGAAGACAAAAAAATCATTTCGAAATATCATTTTCAAAATATATTTTTTTGATTTCCAGATTGGTAAATTCGAAATTAATAAAATGTGTTCTGGAAAATATATTCCAGAAATATTTAGGAAAGAACAATCTAGAAATCATTTTTAAAATGGATAAAACAGTCTTCTTCAAAAATGATGGGGTGCAGAAAGAAATTTGTTAGGGTGCAGGAAGAAATAGTCTTTAATTTTATTTTTATTGGGTTGAAGGACTATTATTACAAACAAATTTTACTGTTCTACTTTCTTTTACAATCCTTTTAAAAGAAAAATTATACTATTGTGAAGAGTTAGAATTTTCATTACCATCATTGAATATTTTTATCCTTTTCATTCTTTATTATTCTTCTCTCAATAATAATACCTTCAGTTTTTTAGGATCTCTGCACTTAAAAATTATTACTGCAAATAAATTTATTATTTTTGGGAGAAGTCCTGAGAAGTATATTTCTTAACACTGAAATAGAAGTTAAAAGTTAATTATAACGAATAAGTGTTCTTTTAAGTAAACAAATAGGTATGGTGAGAGACTTAGATGTGCGCTCTTACCCATAATAATGCACCAAAGATTGTTACATAACATATTATAATATTATTTAAAAAGTGAATAATAATATTTTTATTGAAATTTACATTTTGAAAATCGTAGAGGGAGTATATTAATAATATTTTCTAATAAAAAATTCAACACTTGTAACATTTATTAACATTTAACAACTAGAATTTGATGGATTTTGTAATGGAAATTCTCAATCCTTCCTTATATATTTATTTACACCTTATTTTTATTATTCAGTAACTTGTTTTGCTGGATTAGACTTTTATTTAATATGATGATTTTGCTTAATTCGCTTATAGAGCGTAAAAAAATTATTCTAAATTTTTCTTTTAGAATGTATTTTTTTAATTCTGAATTTCAAATTTATTGGCTGCAGGAATTAACAGCCCTGAAACTTCATAGATGCTAACGCCTATGTATGTTCCTCATAAATCTGCATTTATTTATGTGTTTTCACTTCAATGTAGTATAATAGTGCAGCTACCTTAGTTCCTAACGTAATAAAAGCTGTGTGTACTAGTCTACGATTTGATGCATTTCTTCTCAATCATTTTAAGAATATTTTGTTCTAAGGGAGATTTTATTTCCTCTTTATACTTTTTTGTTTTTATGCCTAGTTTACTACATTACTTTCACTGCAGCATTGAAATAAATGGTACTGTACTGTGTTATACTGGAATAGTCAAAATCTAGAGACTATCCTATATCTAGACACTATCCAAAACAAATTTTGACCCTATCTTGATTTCATTCAATTATAGTATCTACTTTTACACAATCGTTTTTAGACAACAAATCTTAAAGAAATGGAATTCAATGGATGAAATTAGTCTGTTGTAAAGAACCAGACTTTAAATAATCATTAGAATTGCTTTTCACAATTAGAACTCGATAGTGCCTTCAATTATATATATATATATGTATGCAATAAATTAATTACATTAATTTGGACAATTAAGTAATGTTACAATGAAAAAAAAAAAAATAGAAGTCTGTGAGTCAGAACTCATTAACATACCATCTAAAAAACTTATATACATGCTATGCAGTCTTTGAATGAAGTGACTTAAACAAAAATCCTAAATAAAAGCCCAAAACATCACATAATGATGCAACAACTAAAAAAAACAAAAACACAAATTGTTTAGAGAACTTAGTTTCCTTAGTAGTTTGTACTTCTGACAATCAAAACATTACGCTTCAATTTGCTATGTGTTCCAGATGGACCACAATAAATACATAGTTGCAAAAGTGCAACACCTCAAGACCCAAAAGTACTCGCAGTATCAACCATCTGACATCACCAACAAAATCGAAAAACATGTTTGTGTTGGAAACCAACATGCAATGTTGTTCTCCATAAAGAAAACTCCACAACAGATACAAATTTTCATATGTAAGTTGCTCCAAAATCTCCAAGAAAACAATGTAACACATGTCAAATAGCTTTTCCAAAAGTCTCCATGTCGAACAACAAATACATCTTTCTTTTATCAGTTCCTCCATAAGATTTCACCAAGATAATCTCCAAAAAAACAAGAACATTTCTCTAATGTGTCCAAGGCAAGTAAAGAGAAGAGGACCAAGCTACAAATAGGTCTAAAAAGATGTTTAATATTACATGCAAAGTGCATACTAGACTTCAAAGAAATAAACGTGCTACTGCAAATACATTTACAAATATCAAGTATAGAATAAGGCCAATTTTCCAAACAGATATTGAAAACAATATAATAACACAGTCTGAGACAGAGAGACTCATTTCACATATTTCAAACACTGAATAGGGCATAACAACTAATCTAAAGGCGAATAAAACAGAAGATGATATACTTTTTATATAGTACACGCCTTCAATTGTGTCATATGGAAGATTTTCTCAATGTCTACCTTACTTTGTTTAAACAATCCCACATGGTCCATATACATGCAATCCACACACCCTTTCATACTTTGTTTGCTTTGAATTGCATTAGAGGATATAGAACCGTTGGAAATGGGACTTAGGGTCATGTTGAACAAGCTTGATACCCACCCAACTACAACAAAGGTTCCAAACATCATGAGCAATTTTGCATGTAAAGAAAAGGTGTGAGACCATTTTCTTCCCATATGTACATAATTTCTCTCCTCGCCAAATTATCCCTTGTTGGGACCTTAACTAACAAGACTCTCCATGCAAAGGTTTGGGTATTTGGAGGTGCCTTAACAACCCAAAAAAATCCAGGATGAGACATTCCTCAAAGTTTCTTCTATGTGCAACCATGCATATACAGATTTAACATAATATTAACCCCCTCTTCACCTTTCCATTTCAAATAATCATCATAATTCCTGTGTAATTGAATATAATTAATTTCAATAATCAACTTGTTAAGTACATGTGTAAGAAAAAAAAAAAAAAAGGTATTACTAATTATAAATTAAGTTTAATTATTAAGTCTAACTAAGAAAGTGCATGCATTGACATGTGTTAATTTCTACATAAGCATAAAAATAAATTAAGTTTAATCTTGTTTGTTCTCTCAAAATTAGGTTTAATCTTGAATACATAGAGCGATACGAGATGAAATGGGAAATATATAAAGTAAAAGAGAGAGAGGGGAATAAAAAAGATGTATTAAATCTAATTCTGACGCTAAACCGCACGCTTCGGCGGAGCACTACGGTCAGAAAAGCACGTGAGGCTTCGTCCACGCATCATTATCATAATCACAATCTTAACAAATCACCATAATAATTCCTTTCACACACTATTTTCAAAACAAACTTAGATTCATACATAACAAGCACATTTTCTTAATTATGCCATTTCTTGTTCGCATCCCAAAAGCCACTGTTCTTCTAAATCCTTCATCATTATAAATTAACGTAAAAGGAAAACACAAACAAACAAGCCAAATAGTGGGTTGGTTTGGTTGCTCAGTCAAACCAAAGGTACTCACCCAACCATCTACACCCAAAAAGAAAAAACAAATGTGATTAATTAATTAATTATTAGGACTAAATGAAAAAAGTTAAGGTGGATGTTTGCATTATCCTATGGCCGACATTACTTGTTTTGAGACAAAACATATGGGGAACATAGATTGCGACTTAACTCACTCAAAAGACCCCAAAAAAAAGCATTACAGAAAGAAAACAGAAAAAAAAGGTCCCTACGCTCAAATTTAACAACAAAAAGAAAAAGTTAGGAGCTTTTTGCAGTTTTACATTTGACTATCATTATTCATTTTGTTCCATTTCAAAGTGTAGCCTTTTCAAATCGCATGTGCCTGTCAACTTCCTTTCAACATATAATTTAATCACCTATCTATCTTCACATAAACTACCATTACCACCTAATTATCACTTTGTTTATTTGGTGCCAATACTCATCTTCACCCACGTTTTTCTCACTCTACAACTACGTTCATCAATTGAAGAAACTTATTATATGTTATAACTACTGATTAATATATACACTTCACTCAAGTGATTAAGCTCAACCAACACGTTTATTTATACGAGACTTCAAGTCAGTAATATTTAGATTGTTTTTACTTTATTCTTTTTGTTATCTTTTCATAAAAAAAAAAAATCATTTTTCTTTAATCTTGAATGTTCTTCTTGTAATCTATATATGTTGTTTTAATTATCAGAATTCTTTTCATATTTCACATTTTTTAAAGTGGATAACATTTCGAATTATTAATTATATGTATTTTTCCTTAATATTAAGGTAATTTAATCATTCTAAAACATCCACATCTCTAAATTATAACCTAATTATGATATTTGTTTAATGATCATCTTCTAATTATGTATGTAGCAGTCTCACATCCAAAACGATATATAATATATCTTTATATTAATATAAGACTTGGTATTTGGAAATAGATTTAGACTAAAGTTTAATCGAGATGTTCGTATAATCATTGTACTAAAATCATGTGTGTAGCCGTTCCATTATACGATTTAGTGTTGTGTGTAACGTATTTTTATGTTAATATGAGTTTGTAGTTAAGCACTACAAGAAAATCATTAAATAGAAACAAAAAATAATTAGTTGTTATATTAACTAAATTATAAATTATTTTAGAGACTTAAAAAATATTAATTTATAAATTAATTTAATTACTAATAAATAATTTTTAAATTGGTATGTAATTAACTACAAAGTTTTAACTATCAATTACTTAGATTCTAAATTTGTTAGAAAAAAAAATTAGTAGTTAATTAGATACAGTTTTAGAAACTATTTATCAATAATAGAAATTAATTCAGAAATCAATAATTTTGTTAGTTTCTAAAATAGTATCTAATTTGATCAATATAGCAACTAATTACTTTTTGTCTATAAAATTAATTTTTATAATAATTTTTTTTAGTGAAGGCTTTGAGGAAAGTAGGGTTACATTAAGTGAACATATTAATTATTGTGGCCAAATATCTGCGACTTTCTTTCATACTTTGATAGATCCTAGCACTGAAGGTAGCTAAGTTCCAATAATGCAATAGTGAAACAGTGCATGAAAGTTGGATTGCAGTAAACACATCACAAATTTTATGAGCAATAAATACACCTCTCTCTCTCTCTCTCTGTACTTTTCATTCTTGATTTCTTTGAAAAATAAGAACAATAACATTAATTACCCTACCTTACTAAATTTAAAACAAATACACAGAAATTATGTACACTCATCTTACCCTTACTTTTACTTGTCAATATAATCTTCATGCAGATGTGTACTTTGAGATTCAACTTTAACTTAATATAATTGTTTTCTTTAAACATAACCTAAGTTAAAAATTTATGTTATGATAATATAAATTAGAGTTTTAACTATTTAGTTATTTATTTTTTAAACTTATCTATTTTTTTCTAATTTCTTAGAGTTAATTCTCATCATTTTCATGATCTGAGAGTGGCAATGGAACAATGTTAAAGTGAGGATCAATTCTTACTTATTTGAATTCATCGTAAATTTTTCCTTTCCATATGATTTCAAGTTTTTTTTTTTTATGTTGGTTGCATGTATGAGATTTTTGTTATCAGATGTTGGATTAGAGTTAAATATATAGATTAATCTTTGAATATGTATATTAAGTAAAATAATCTATATATAGATATATTTTAACTTTATTAAGTATTTAAGTAACATAAATTAAGTTCTCACATTATTTTTTTTTTATAAGCAATAAAATAAATAAATAAATAGGGACCACTTCAAGGGTGGTCCAACCCTTATACAGAAATACTTGACATCAGTCTCCTATTAGAACGCCTACCAAATTAGCAAAGGGATAACCATACCAACACTAACCAATGTTAATGAATCAACCTCATACAAGCC
>Ga0123342_1005340_pt1 | contig 18717 bp, 16 predicted proteins | sample Turbeawhitnodule_FD_89960 | JGI IMG/M metagenome (GOLD analysis project Ga0123342, IMG submission 89960) | Root nodule microbial communities of legume samples collected from Mexico - Turtle bean Mexico white nodule | ecosystem: Host-associated > Plants > Roots > Nodule | place: Mexico: Nepantla...
AAAAAAAAAAAAAAAAAAAAAAAAAATATAATATAAATATATATATATATATATATATATATATATATATATATATATATATATATATTAAGCAAAAAGAAACTCAAATGAGGAAGAAAAAAAAACTAACAAAGAATTCAAATTTTAGGTTAAATATATTTTATTTTAATTAATGTAATATTTTTTACAGGATTTCTGTCTTTCTTTCTAATCCTCTAAATAATGTATATCTTATTTTTCTATTTATTTTTAAAAATCTATTTTACTTTTAATAGAATTAAACGATGTAGACAGAAGCAAATGGTCTTGTTGTGGTGGATATAGGTTCCAGCAAGTGTACTTAATGTAGAGACATGAATAAAATAGCCGTCGGAATCAAAGAGTAATGAACGAAGCTGTGAAAAGGCCACGTGGAGGTCTACTTTCTCAATTGGTTATTTAACAAATCACCTCAAATAAAGACAAAAACCTGTGGTCAGGCTTCTCTACGTAACAAGTGTAGTGAAAGAAGTGTAATAATAGGATTAAATATATATTTTTTAAATATTATAATGTAAAATTGATTTTTTTAAAACTAAACTTTAGTTCTTATAAATATTTGTAATGAAAAAATTATTGAAATGGATTTTTTTTTTAAATTTAACAATAATTTATTTCAATAACTTTTTATTTATTACAAATACATATAAAGTTCAAAATTTAAATTAAAAATACAAAATTATTTTCCGCATTAAAATATAAATAAAAAATAAGTTTTGCATTAACATAATTCAACGAAAATATATTTAACCCGTAATATTAAGAACTCCTTTATTAATAATTATACCTGAATTTTAACATAAAGTTTAATCCGGATATCTTATTAAATATTTATAAATAATCTAATAGTACTCTAATAATATTATATTTATAAAATAAAATTTTCTGTTATAAGCAATTTTGAGACTAAAACGTAATATGCTAAATCATAAAAGAGAATCTTCCCTTCTTTTTTATGAATAGTTACTTAAGGATAGAGGAAGATCTATATCAAGCTCTTTTTACCTTTCATTTGATTTTTAAAATCTTCAGTGAATACTAAGGAGCATAAGAAGAACGGAGGAGAAAGAGTGAGTATGAGAATGAGAAGAATGAAGGAGAAACAACCGAAAAATAAAAAACAATTGTTACTACTAATTTTAGGAATTATTTAGATTATTTCAATCTATTTGAATACAATACATTATATATATATATATATTATTATCTTGACCATATTAGTTTTATTATATTTTTATCTGTTTAAATATATATAAGTTTCCATTCACTTTTAAACATTATAATCCTTCTATTTCGCAATAATATTTTTGTTTGAATATATATTTGAGTTGAAATTGTATGAATATGATGAAGTTTGAATGTTTAAGTGTTTGAGTTATGATTTTATTATACGTTTTTTGAAGTTGGGATTACAAGAGTTGTGATGTGAGTGTTTTGAAATATTAATAATGTAATTATAGTTGTTAAAGAAGTTAGAACTCCCAGAATAGATTTGAGTAAGTTTTTTTTTTTTTGAACTTTAGTTATAGCAATAATTTTTTTTTAATATAGTTTAAAAAAATGAGACAAAAATGAGATAAAAGCTTATGAAAAGTGCATTGCACATCTGAAATAGACATATCTTGCCTTGGTCTATGAAAAGAGTTTTGTATACTTGAGGTACTTAATATATATGAGATGTTAGTAATTAATAGAATATATTAATATCAGTATTTCAGAAGACTTTTGTTGAGTTCCCTATTCTTAATACGTGAATTTATGTTCAACTCAAACTCATAAAGTTAGCTTGTAAAATAAGGTTTGTACTTCAACTATATATTATAATTTACTTTAATCCTAATCGATGTAAGAACTCAAACATAACACACCTCTTTGAGGAATGAACATCTCAAATATAAGTTTAGATATTTGTGGATAATTTAATAGGAGCTTGGTAAGGTGACACAATAGCTCCCAATAAATTTGACTAAGATAGACTATGATATCATCTTAGTAAGTATGCTTATATTTAACTCAACCTCAAAAAATTGATTAATAAAATGAAACTTTATATAATAATTTAATCTTAATTAATGTAGAATCTCAACATATTGTATATTATTTTTAAAGTAATTAATTAAATAGTAAAATATTATTTGAATATAGTCATATGTATATTACTTATAAGATTGATTTATGAGAATAACATTGTGAGAACATTGAGAATGATATTTGCAATGAATAGTAAGGATAAATGAGTAATCTCAACACCACCCTCCAATCATAGTTGTTTAAAAGATTTACGTATAAGTCTCTTCGTGCCATTCTTTACTACTCTTTCCATGCACTTGACAATGATTATTTTCAAGTAAAAATTATCTCTACATTATCCATCAGCTTCCATGTTAGTTGTCGTTCCACATCCAAATTAAAATAATTTTAGTGTAGATCGTTTAATGAAGTGTTAAACCGTCTAATGCAGTGTTAGACCGTCTAATACAATGTTGGACTATCTAACACTTAAAAAGATGATAATATGAATAAGGTTAGTTGATCATAAGTTGTCTCCCAATGAATTCAAGTGTAAATAGTTAAATAGTGTTTGAAACTTATATGCAAGTAATAAAAGTTAGAAATAACAATAAAATAAAGGAGGGTTGTGATTGTTTGGACAGAAAAAATAAAAGACATAGAAAAATGATAAAGATAGCATGTTGACTCTCAAGTTAATTCACTACTGAATTCGTCATTGGTTATCCTAAGATTATCATTATTTCAATTCTCACACAGAGTTAAACTTAATCAAACAAACGTCAATCAAATTCAACAAAATTTTATAAGCAAAACAAGTGTATATTGACATATTCAGTATCTCACTCGTTTCCAAACGTTTACTCATGAGATGTTTATCTTATACCTTTTAAATTAAGCAAACAAGAAATTGATTAAAATTAAGCAAGCTAACCAAAAACTTCAATTAAAGAAAAGAACTAAATTCTCAACATGCATTAAAAAATAATTCCTTTAACAAAAACTAGAATTCAAAAAGATCATATCGTCTAGCACAATTTGGTACAATAAATTGAAGAATAAAACTTTATTCAATAGAAAACTCACAATTCATTGAAAAATTACAAGAGAATCACCCCAAAAGGTTTAGTCTTCCATGCAGAAGACAAAAACAATAAAATTATAGAAAGAAAATAAATCTAAGTCTAAAGTGTATTCTGCGACTCCCTTTTTTTCCCTCTGAAAATCTATTTATAGGTCTCTTTTCTTCATGGATTTGAGATCCAAATGTTGTCCCATATATTTTCTTTCAATCCTTTAATACAATTTATTTCCTTCTTTGTTACATATTATCTTGAAGATATCTTATTTCCAATTGTTTCAAATTTTGTTCTCACTTATCTTGCTTATATGCAATTTGGATTTTCATTAATTAGGCGTAACATAATCGAATTTGTTGCAAGAGAAGAAATAGTGCAAATTTGCTTTGAAGGAAATTTGCTTTATATCAACTAAGAATTGCAGATGATTATCGTTCTATTCGATACGGGTAAGAGAAGAACCGGACTCGATTTTCTTAAAAAATAGAGAAATCAGAACCAAGTCAAGATGATACGGATCAACCCCTGAAGAATATCTACGCAATAGATTTGATCAAATTGGGAATTTGTTTCTTCAAAAAGTAAGAGAATCATATAATCCATGTCTTTCCTCTGAGTTGTAGATAGGATTTTCTAATGAAACCGTCTAGCAAGATCATGAAGTCAAGTTTAACCAATAAGCTCAAGTAAAGTCCAATTATTCGTGATTGGATCAATCTTATTTAGAACCATGTATTTATATTCTCCATTACAGTTTAAGAAAGCCAAGTGTAAATAGAAATGTACTGATCACATATTTATCATTTTAAAATATACAGAATTTATGTTAGCTTCATACTTTAATATGAATATTTCAAAATAAAAATTCTTTTAAGAACACATCCTTCCCATTCAATTAAATTCAACTACATATTTTTTAAAAAATGTGTAAGTAGTTTTAAAAACCTATATGAATAGGACCGTGGGGCAACAAAAGTAAACAAATGAAAATGGAAAATTCATACAAAATCTTGGTTCATATGCATTTGACTTGGGTTAACATGAGAAATAGAGAGAATGAGAGAATAATGTGATCCTTCAAAGATTGAGGCAGAAAAAGGATAGAACTAATATGAGGCCATATTTTATCCGTCCACACACTCTCACCAACACCACCGGATAACACACAACGCAAACACATAACAGTTTACACTCACACAAACATCTTCTCTCTCTTCACTCTCTGCAATTCCCATTTCCAAAACCATGGCTCTTTCTTCAGCAACAGCTTCCTCCAAACTCATACTCTTCCCACATGCATCTTCTTCTTCTCCTTCTTCTTCTTCTTCTCCTTCATCCTCGTCTCTAAATTCCACACCCTTCCGTTCCACCACCACCACTACCCATAAATTAACCCCTCTCTCCTCCTCCTTCCTCCACCCCACCACCATCCTCCGCCGCACCCCCTCTACCACAACCCACCGCCGCCAATTCACCGTCCGCGCCGCGCGCGGCAAGTTCGAGCGCAAGAAGCCCCACGTGAACATTGGCACCATCGGGCACGTGGACCACGGCAAGACTACCCTCACCGCCGCCCTCACCATGGCTCTCGCCGCCCTTGGCAACAGCGCCCCGAAGAAATACGACGAGATCGACGCGGCCCCGGAGGAGCGCGCCCGCGGCATCACCATCAACACCGCCACCGTCGAATACGAAACCGAAAACCGCCACTACGCCCACGTGGACTGTCCCGGCCACGCCGACTACGTCAAGAACATGATAACCGGCGCTGCCCAGATGGACGGCGCCATCCTGGTGGTCTCCGGCGCCGACGGCCCCATGCCCCAAACGAAAGAACACATCTTGTTAGCAAAACAAGTGGGCGTGCCGAACGTGGTGGTCTTCCTGAACAAACAGGACCAAGTCGACGATGAAGAACTCCTCCAATTGGTCGACCTCGAAGTCCGCGAGCTTCTCTCCTCCTACGAGTTCCCCGGCGACGACATCCCCATCATCTCGGGTTCCGCGCTCTTAGCCCTGGAAGCTCTCATGGAGAACCCTGGAATCAAACGCGGCGACAACGAATGGGTCGATAAAATCTACAAACTCATGGACGAAGTGGACAGCTACATTCCCATTCCGCAGCGCCAAACCGATCTCCCTTTCCTTCTCGCCGTGGAAGACGTTTTCACAATAACAGGGCGTGGCACAGTCGCGACGGGGCGAGTGGAGCGTGGGACGATCAAAGTTGGTGAAACCGTTGACCTTGTAGGCTTGAGGGAAACGAGGAACACGACCGTCACCGGCGTGGAGATGTTCCAGAAGATTCTGGACGAGGCGTTGGCGGGGGACAACGTGGGGCTGTTGCTGAGAGGGATTCAGAAGATGGATATTCAGAGAGGAATGGTTCTGGCGAAGCCTGGGAGCATTACGCCGCACACCAAGTTCGAGGCCATTGTTTATGTTTTGAAGAAGGAGGAAGGTGGGAGGCACTCGCCTTTCTTTCCAGGGTACAGGCCTCAGTTTTACATGAGAACCACCGACGTGACGGGAAAGGTGACCTCCATCATGAACGACAAGGACGAGGAGTCCAAGATGGTGATGCCTGGTGACCGTGTTAAGATTATCGTCGAGCTCATTGTGCCTGTCGCCTGCGAACAGGGAATGAGGTTCGCCATTAGAGAAGGAGGGAAGACCGTTGGTGCTGGTGTTATCCAATCCATTATCGAGTGAATTCTCAAACTCCTCCCCTCCATTTTTCATCTCTTCTTCCTCTTCTTTCTATACTCCTTTCCTTTCCCTTCTTCTTATACTTTCTACCTTTAGGATGGATATTCTTCTTCCATCATCATATTTTTCTATCCCAAATCAATTCTCTTCGCTGTTATTACTGTTTTACTTCACTATCTTGAAGTGTGCAACAGATAAGGTTCTTAAGCTGTTATTACATTTGCTTTCTTGCATCTCACTGTCAATCCTCTCTTCCACTGAATTCGTGTTAAATTTCATCAAATAATGAATTTAATCCAAACAAAAATAATGGTTTCATGCCAGTACTCAAATTGAAACACCCTTAATACCTGATGTCTCTTAATATATTATTGTGTGCTATGCTCATGAAGGATAAACAAGCTGTATAAGTTCTCAGATAAGAGTTTGATTTGCGTTATTTTCAAGTTTCCCTCATCCTTTCATACGAGATTAGTCATTGCTAAAGACTACAATTGCGGATTTTCCATAAACTCATTCTAACACGATAGAAATAATAACCAGTATCATAATGAAGTTATGGTCACGCCAAGCTAAATTGTTCATCCTGGAGATAGCTGAGCAGGAATTAATCAGTACTCTCTAAATGAGCATTAGTTGCTCATCAGTTCCACCCTGTTGGAATGTTATAATAACCAAACTAGAGTGGCCAGTTCACCATCAGATTAACCTGCTGAATCAATCAAGCCTCATATCCCAATTCGAGTAATAAAAGCATTCCGTGAAAAAGACGTGAATCATGGCTCATTCTTGCCATGATAATAAAGTAATGCAAAACATTAACTTCTATATGTAGATTTAAAATATACCATAAATAAGTTCAGATGTTCAATAATGCATTGCAAACGAGGCAACCATCCAATTTTGTGACTATCCAACAGTTAGATTACCCATTCTAAATTCTTGCACCATAGCAAAACGCAGTTATTTTCTTACAAGGATCAATGCTACCTAAACGCAAGACTGTCTATAAGTTGTAGGATGCATATTTCCTAGAATAAAGTTGAAAATACCAACTCTTGAACAAAAGATACCTTCTGCCTTCTCTCTTCACTATCCTCTTCATCACCCGAGTCTGTCCCAGAGCTGCAAACAAAACCACCAGCAACGTTCAGCACTCAGTTTAAGCAGAGAATTTTTCATAAATCTTATTTCTGTCCCTGTTTTTAAGATAGTATACAGCCGTTGCTGCTATATTTATGCAGCATCAAATACAGGATCTACACAAAACCTTTATCCTCCTCGTTATCAGCGCAACAAATAATTTTAATTAAGAAAATTTTGTAATGTATTAAAGGAAACAAGATGGTTACTGTTTCAGATATTGCTACTCGTAAAAAAATATTTAACTAGCAAATTTAACAGGATGAGTAAGATAGATTCGCTTGTCAGTAGAGCATGCTTGTGAAACAAATGTCAGGACATATTAATAAGGGTGTCTTATTGACAGTCAGGTAATTTTTGCTAAAAGGGTATTCTACAATTCGACAAATTCAAGGTCCAGAAGGAAAGTTTTCATAATTATACTGAGTAAACCTCACTATGTAGTACTAAAATTGCCAACTTAATAATTACCAACAAAGTAGGTTATGCAAAGTTAGAGTTGGAGCATGAGCTTCAGAGAAACAATCAGAACTGTATATCAAGAAATGAAAGCTATTTTAGTGGGAGTCAGTACATGTACATATTGGCATACGTAATGCAACTACCAATCAATTTTTATTTTTAATACCTGTACAAAACACTCTAACAAATTCAAATAATTTCCCAGACTAGAATACTTGAAAAATAACTAAAACTTGAAATACAAAGATTTTTCAGAAAAGTTAAATCAATCATCTTCTGGTACTATTACTACTTATGACTAGATGAAGTTGTTTCAGAGGAAGACAGGGTATCAGTGTCAGCAGTATTCAGCTTCTAGTGAAACCAGAAAATAGATCAGAACCTTTAACCTTAAGAGGGAGATGGAACTAGCAGGAAAATGCACAAGTAATTTTGATGGCCTCATGATGAATATACTCTACAGAATCATTTATAGGAATTTGAGTATATGAATCTCAAAGAAATCCCCTCCCCCTCTCCGGTTATTTCTAAGTCTGACAATCTAAAATTTATCGTATACACACACCTCCCTAAGCTTTCAAATTAACCTTCAAATGGAAAGAATAAAGTAAAAAATCCAAAGCAGAATATAGTTTGTCGTGTTTCATATATGTAATGTTACATTCCGAATAGAATGTACACTGTTCTTAAACTAATTAATAAATACACTCAGACTGGAAATAGAATGTACAATACAATGTCTTCTAAATCCACAGGGCACAGACAATTTAGAAATGTATCACTTTGTACACACTATATATATAATGTACCACATAGGCTAAACAATTACCCATATCATAAGAAGTATTATTATCACTATTTTTATGTATAAAACAACGAATGGGTTACAATAATAATAAATTTAGACTACTCTTGTGAGTTTAGCAGATACCAGTGAAGATGTTAAATTAGTTATATTTGTACATTTATAACATTTCCAAGCACAGGAGATTAGCAGTGACTATAAAGGGGAAAAAAGTTGATCTTTAACAATTCTTTTGATGCATTGCACTTAGAATTATCACTTTCTCAGGCTCTTATTCACTTTATATAAACATACAAAATACATACGGAAAGAAGGATCATACCCCTTTCCATTGGAAATGTCTGAGGCACTGCTGGAGAAACCTTCACCAGGTTGTATACCACTGGAGTTTGGAAAAAGAGACACATTGCGAACAAATGGTGACAAAAGTGGATCAGGCACCGGTTCATGTCTTCCTCTGGCAGGAAGTTTCTTGTCAAACACTACGGAATCACCCGACGAGATGCTAGATTTGTCAGACTTCCAAGATCTCTATAGAAAGTTTAGATCATTTATTAACATACTCAATTGACTTGGGAAAAAATCAAGTTCTCTTAAAACAAAGAGTGAGATAGGTTACATTTAGAACCCAAAGATCCCTAGACTGAGTTGGGTAATATTTACCTTACTTGAATTCTGTGCAACCTTGATTGCACCCTCCCCTAAATTTTCGTCACACAGAGGACAGGTCTGATATAGGAAAATTAAGGCAGAGTCAGTCAGTTTTCAAATTTATATTATAGATACACAGAATTTCTGTTCAGTGTCATATAAAATTGAAAGCTATGAACTATAGTTTGCAAACTATAATAAAGTCAATGGACAGTCTAACAATTAGTCAAGGAAAATAGGAAAAGGAAACAGAGTCTAATAAAAGAGTACATGTTATGATGTTAGCAATAACTTCTGCCAAACATTAAATTTCAAAATTTAGAACCTTCATACCATATCTTTTAGGTCATAGTAACCCTCCTCTTCCAAACGAGCACGGACTGAAGAAAAATCAAACTCAAAGTCACAGAAAGGACACTGAAAAAGAGATTTTGCATCATCATCCTCATCTGTATAATTGAGCATTGAATATTTATCTGTATAGTTCAAATGGAATCCTCGTCAGTAAGGCAATTCTGGCACAAGATATCCATTTTGAAAGCCATAAAAGGTACATCTCAAAAGAAAATAGCAACAGGAAAGATAAATGTATTGTATGTTATGCACAGCTACAAATGTACAAGCTCAAAAAATCTTAACAAGAAGGAGGGAAAGATTCATCTTTTGTTGTTTAAAATCATCTAAGTTTCCCTAAATTAAGTTAATTTTTCTTTGTAAAAATTGAGAAAAAATGAGGGTTTGGAGGGTAATCCTCTCATTCTAAACATCTCAGTGACAAGGAGAATGCTAAATTATTCACCATTCCCACCTGCGCCATCGCTACTGCCCCCTTCTCGTCCATCTATCTAAACATTCTATCAATTTGCAGGCCACATCCAAAACTCAGGAAAAAGGTGAAGGAAGCCATAGGATAACAAATATCCAGAAAAACACCAAATGTGAAAGCATTCATGAACAGAAAAACTGATAAATCACACATTTAATCGGCCTTTTAAGTCCACCATCATCTTAACGATTACATGTGTTAGGCCCCTAAGAAGGGAGAAAATAGTTCACATAAGCACAATTCAAATTAGAACTTTTCAATTTCACCTCCATCATCAGACTCAGAAACATTCTCCTCCCCCCCAATTAAATATCGTGAAGGCCCCCAAGATCCATTCATTCTCCGCCCCAGTATATACGACTGAATTCCTTCATTGACGCTGTTCATTTCAAAATTCAACTTTTCTAGATTCCTCCTCAAAGCAGCAACTTGAGGCTGTTCTTCCTCTGAGGAATCACACTCCTTCGTCATTACTCCAATTCACTTCACCTTCTCACCCTTGTTTTTTCTTATTGCTGCTTTTAAGACTCTGGAGAAGTTAATTATATACGCAATTATCTCGCACTCCCGTAGATAAGAGCAGCATATATGGAAAAGCTTGGCAGAACCTGCCAGAGTAGTTTGATTTATTATCTTAATTAAGCCCAAGTTCCCATAAACAGAGAACCTCGAAATCATTACTGCGTGATTAAATTGAGAAAAAAAATTGTCACCGTTAAAGCCAAAACAAATCGAAACCTGGCTGTCCCATACATCAGCCGTGAATTGCACAGACACCAATCGAAACGGTTACTTGCAAATGATGTCCACTTGCAACACATTCAATGGCAGAAACAAACATTCAGAACAATAAATATTTTTCAAAAATAACTGTTTCTGATAAATGCCAACCCTTTTAAGAGCAACACTGCATGCTTCCAAGAGAAGGCCCTCCGAAAGGAAACGAAAACAGAAAAACCGGAACTTTGACATTAACCTTCGCTCACTGGCGGACGTAGGCTTTAATTCAGTTCACCCAAAGTTCAATGCAATTCCATAGCAACCCAAATGCCCTCTTTCTCTTTTTTTCCCCCTCACTTGCACCCCACCAGGGAAAAAACATACCTTTAGGAGTTCATTTTCACAGCAAGAGGAAAGATGAACAGAGAAACGATGTAAAGTGAGGAGAGAGAGAGAAATGCAGTAGTGAAAAGCAGAAAGTGAAAATGGGTGTTGAAAGAAGTACCTGAGTGAGGGCGAGAAGCATGGAGAGAGGGGAAGTGATTGGAGGAATGAATAGTGGAAGCCCTGAAGTCGAAGTCCATGATGGTGGGAAGGAAGAAAGAGATGGGTGTGGTGAGTGAGTGATCAAAAGAGAATTCTCAACTCAAAAGGGAAAGGACATGCTTTCCCGTCAATATCATCATCACTCATCACTTCATCTGCTCCGATTAGTGTGGTCGTGTTTCGCTACTCATTTCTTTGCCTTCTGACACTCTCAACTCTCACTTCTGACACACTAAAACATACACTATTCCTCACTCACACGTGCCACTTTCACCCCCCTATTCTCCACAAAATGTGTTACCAAATTAAACCACGTTGGCATTACAATAATAGAGATTGTACTACCGTAATTAACTCCCTCGTATCTATCACTATTTTTAACTATATTTTGCTTAAATTTATTCCCATTTCTTCTTGTAAATCAAGCTTTCATCCCCAATTTAGATCACAAGGCTTAAAGCATATAATGCCCCTTAATTTCGTGAACTTAGTTTCAAGTCGGATTATCTTTTAAAAATATATATTTGAATATTTTTATCTCAAAACTATTTTTATAGCAAAATTTAATGTATTTTTTTTACACTTCATGCTAAAGTTACATTTTTTTTAATAAAATGGGTTTTTAAAAATAAACTTCATTTAAATATATCATTAAGGAATTTATGGTTAATGTTATAGGTAATGTTACTTTGAAAAATATACTCAAAAACATTAATTTACAACTTTTTAAAATTTCTCTATTTCCTCACATATATCTATATTTTAGTAAAAAAATATTTTTTAAATAATTATAATTTTAAAGCAATTCACTATTGAGTTGTCAATATATACTCTATTTTTATTTTGATATATATATATATATATATTATTTTTTCTTCAAATTTTGGCATGTGTTATCACCGTGAAATAATGGCATCTTAACGTTTCAAAACTCATCAATTTATCTGTAACATGTTAAATAAAAAATAGAAAGAAAATAAGGTACATAGAAGTTCACAAGAAAATCAGATCCAAAATCAAATGAACCACAAAAAGAATCTAAAACTACGACATTGATTCTTACAAAAAAAAAACTGAGAGAGATATGTAAAACTCACCATGCAAAGTCTTCCCTACTCTCCAACCCTTACAAACATGTCCCTCCCTGTAGATGTATATATGATTACCAAATTTGCATGGATGAACATAAAGGAATCACATTCCAATCATCATAACGTTCCTTATTTGAATTTAATAATATTAGGTATTAGTGCATGAGAGAGAATAACTAAAATTGATATTATTATAAAAAAACTCAAATATTACATAATATAGAAATATATATATATATATATATATATATATATATATATATATATATATATATATATATATATATAAAAGAACCACATGCAGTTACACCCGTAAGCTCATGGTTGAAACAATCTTGAGTTTATTTCGAACCTGAAGAAAGGTGGCTCCTGACACATGTTTAGTGAGCAGATCAACATCTTGATAACGTGCTGGTATGTGAAGAAGCTGAACTTGTTGGGTTTGAACATTATCTCTAACAAAATGGAGATCTAACTCAAAGTGTTTACATTTAGAGTGCATGACAAGATTAACACTAAGGAGAACAACACTCAGATTATTAAAGAACATTTGAGGAATAGATGTGGGAATGTGAAGCTCGTGAAGAAGAGACTGGATCCAGAGAACTTTAGCCATGAATAGTTCTGGACAAGTGACAAGGAGATACTGGAGAGCACCAACAACGGATTTGTACAGAGTGAGATCATGAAAGGCATCAGAGGAATTTTGTTGGAGACGAAGTGTTGAAACCATTGGTGTAGGTTGCGGATTGGAAGAGGCCATGGCTATTCTACTGAGAAGCTCTCGAATGTATTGAGTTTGAGACAAATGCATGTCGCCCGTGGATGTACGAGTCACTTGAATTCCTAGAAAGTGATGCAGATCGTCGAGATCCTTCAAGGAAAAACAAGCATTAAGATTGGAAATGAGCTTATTGATTTCAGAGGGAGAAGACCCAATAATAAGGATATCATCTACACAGACCAGAACAAAAATGATATGTGAAGAGGTAAACCGAGCGAAAAGAAAGGTATCACTCTTAGTAGAAGTGAAACCAAAGGTATGTAGTGTGTGACTTAGCTTAAGAAACCAAGAACGTGGTGCTTGTTTCAAGCCATAGATGGCTCTGTGAAGCTGACAAACAAGGTGAGGATTAGCAAAGTTGAATTCAGGTGGTTGTTACATGTAAACGCATTCACTTAGATCATCGTTGAGGAACGCATTGTTGACATCAATTTTTCGTACAGGACATCTTGAAGTAACGACATGCGCAAGGACGAGGCATATGGTAGTATGGTGAACCACAAGGCTAAACGTCTCAGCATAGTCAAGACCGTGAGTTTGATGGAAACCTTTAGCCACTAGACGAGCTTTACACCGATGAAAAGATCCATCTGCATTGAGTTTGGTTTTAAAAACCCACTTACACCTAACTAGCGATGCACTTGGAGGAAGAGTAGTTAAAGTCCAAGTGTTGTTAGAGAGCAAAGCATTATATTCATCATGCATGGCAGTGTACCAGATAGGAGAAGCAATAACTTCTTTAACAAAGATAGGTATAGTGGGAACATAAGTAAGAGAGGTAACATACACCTTTGGTTTGTGAGTGACAACTTTTGCTCGAGTAACCATCGGATGAGAATTGACAGTGGTTGAAATGGGCAAGGATGCAGAAGCAGGAGTAGAGGAGGAATAGGATGGTAAAGCTGCAGGGGAATGAGATGACGGACTAGGTGGATGGTGAAACACTACTGTAATAGGAGGCACATCAGCAGCAGGGGACAAAGTATCACCTGAGGAAATAGAAAAAGGATGTGTTCTTGCATTATAAGGAAAGTAGGTTTCATTAAAAAATAACATTTCTTGAAATAATAGTTTTGCCATCTGGAGTGAGGCAAATGTAGCCCGCATGATGAAGGCTATAACCAAGAAACAAACAACATTGAGAATGAAAAGAAAATTTATGTGCATTATATGGACAAAGGTTAGGACAACAAGCGCACCCAAAGACTTTAAAACGAGTGTAATTAGGTGTGGTGTGAAAAAGTCTGTTATGGGGCGTGTCCCCGTGTAAAACAGCAGAGGGAAGCACATTAATGATATGAACAGAGGAGATAAATGCTTCAGCCCAGAATTTTAAGGAAAGATTAGCATGAGCAAGTAAAGATAAACCCATATCGACAATATGAAGATGCTTGCGCTCCACTTAACCATTTTGTTGATGCGTGTAAGGGCACGTTAGACGGTGATGAATGTCATGCTGATGAAGAAAAGGTGTTGAAGCAAGAACTTCACGCGCGTTATCAGTTTGCAGATTACAAATTTTATGGCCAGTTTGATTTTCAACCAAAAATTTAATTTTTTTGAAAGCATTTGAAACTTCAAATTTGGTATGCAGAGCATAAATCCACGTGAACCTAGTATAAGCATCAAGAAAAGACACGAAATATCTAGTTCCATTGGAAGCAAGAACTGGAGCAGGACCCCAAGCATCAATGTATATAAGTTGTAAGGGAGCAGTATAAGTAGTTGAAGTAGTGGGGTAAGGAAATTGTGGACATTTAGCACACGCACAAGCAACACAAAAACTAAGTTCAGGTTTTACAAAGATATTACAAGATGAAAGGATATGTTTTAAAGATTTAAAATGACAATGACCAAAACGTTGATGCCAAAGATTGATAGTAGCATTGTCTCCAATAAAAGAGAGGGAATTGGCAAAGTAATTTGAACAAGACTTTAAGTTAGGAAAAATATACAGGTCATCTTTAAGAATTCCTTGAAGAAGAACCTGCTTCGTATCCTGTTGCACAACATAACACGTGTTAGGATACAAAAACAAAGAAAACATTGTTATCATGAGAAAATTTGGAGACACTGAGAAGATTTTTGGTGATGTCAGGCACAAGCAAAAAATCATTTAAACGAAAAGACGTATTGTTTATAGCATAAGAAATAAAAGCAGAATCAATATGAGAAATACACAAATCTTTTCCATTATTGATTTTTTCATAGCTCTGTTTATCTGAATAAATAGAAGGAGAGTTGGTGATGTGATGAGTGGCACCACTATCTGGATACCATAGAGGATCTTCCACATTGGAAGGAGCACCTAGGATGGAGGCTTCACTGGGAACATAGTTTAGGGTAGACAAGGAAGAAAAATTTGCATGCATATTATTAGACGAGGAAGGAGTATACCTTTGCCAACAAAACTCCGCAGAGAGACCAAGCTTTTTGCATATTTGACACCTAGAAGAGTTCCGAGAATTCCAAGATTCAGTATGTGTTGGTTTGTAGTTGGAATGACGAGACCCTTGATTCGAAGAAGCATGCATGAAGTTGTGACCACCACGAGAGGAACCAGGTTTGCGTTGGAATTTGGAAGTGGTGGAACGCGTAGGGGTCCAGGTAGCAACATTAGTAGAAGGAGAAATAGTGAGATGATCAACCTGGTGATGTTTGACAAAGCGTTCTTCTTGGGCTAATAGCAGGGCTTCAATTTCGTTGATGGTGTATGATTCTTTACGAGACATTATTGATGCAACAAACGAATCAAACTTAGTTGAAAGACCATCCAAAATTGTTTCAACGTGATCTTCAACAAAAACAGGGGCTCCTAAGAGATAGGTAGTGACAGAACATTCATTCTTGGGATTCTTGAGACGCAACCTGAACTTCTTGATCTGGGCATATGTGTTGGCAGCGAAATAGGTGTGAAAAACGTCCCAAATTTGAGCAGAAGACTGAAGACCCATCATCTTAGTAAGGAACGGTGTGGTCATAGATGCTAACATCCAAGCCACGAGCAAGCTATCTTGTTGTCTGTAGATGGTAAAGGCATGATTATTGCATGTAGAAAAACCATCAGCAGTAGGAATAATAGAGGGAGAAACTTGAGTCCCATCAAGAAATTTGGATAGAAGTAAGTCATCTATTGTGGCAAGGACATGTTGCTTCCACAACAGAAAATTTTCTTTAGACAATTTGAGAGATATCGGTGTGGTAAAGAAATGAAGGGAAGAGGAAGTAGAAGAAGAAGAGGAAGATGAAGAAGTCATGGAGACTTTGGAGGTAGAAAAAGGCATGAGTGAGGGAAAAGAAAAATGGCTTTGAATACCATATTAGGTATTACTAGGCCACATGAGAGAGAAGAACTAAACCTGATCACTACAAAAAAAAATCAGTATTATCTACGGATTTTTACCCACGGATTTGAATTCGTAGGTAAACTCAGCATTACCCACTAACTATTACCCATGGATTTTATTACCTACCAATTTTTACCTACGGATCTCTATTACCTACCAACTATTACCCACAAATCCCTATTACCTACGAACTATCATCCACGAATCTCTATTACCTACCAACTATTATCATAATAATTACATACATAATATTAAAAATATTATTATAATATAAATAATTATAAAATCATAATGAATATTCATAAATAATAATAATAATAAATAATAATAATCATAACTAATAAATATACATATTATTAATATTATAAAATTAAAAATATTAATATATTAATATAATAATATAAATAATATAAATAGTATTATATTAATAATATGAATAATATTATTATTAATAGTAATAATAGTATTAGTAATGATATTAATAGTGTTAGTAATATTAATAGTATCAATGATATTAATAATATTAGTAATAATAACATTAATAATATAAATATTATTAATAAAAATATTAATATTATTTATAATATTAATAATATTTAATAAAATATTAATGATATTAAATACATGAATAATATTATTAATTTTTATTTTATTAATTATATTGATATTGATAATCATACTAATAGGTATAATAATAATCATAACTTTGATAATAAAACTTGACTAATAAGTATAATAATCATAATTTGATAACAAAACTGATATAATAATTAAATTTTTTTTTAGCAAGTGACTTATCCCACCTGCTACAGTTTAATTTTAATAATAATATAATAATAATAATAATAATAATAATAATTTTCGTTACTCAGGTACACACTTTGCATCACTGCAACAAACCGCGTTCATCAGTTGGCATTCGATCATGCAAAGCCTCCATGACAGAAAAATGGGTACTTTAATCGTATTCAACCTTCAAAATAACAGTTAAATAAATATATTTAAAAAATACTAGATTTAAACATAAACGGACGAAATATACTAATAATCTGCGTAATATTAATTATATAATTTTAAATGTTAATTATATGTTATATTTTATAAATATAATCAATATTATTGTGTGTTTTAAATGCATGTATTAAAGACAGATGTGTGTGCAATATTAATTGTATATATTAATCATATGTTAATTTAATAAGCATAATAAATAATATCATTTAATAATATAATTTTACTACATTAATTGGGTGTAATATTATATACGTTCCGTTTTCTTTGTTGTTCAAGATTGTTTTGAATAAATCAATAAATTTATTAAATTTTCTTAATGCTAATAAAATGGTTGTATAATTATTTATTTTACTTTTTTCTTTCTCTGTCTAACACAATAAATTTATGTACAAATTATTTAAAAAATAGAAACAAATATAATAGAAAAAAATGTGTTCTTAAATTGAGAGACGAATAAATAAATGTTTTTTTTTCCTGAATTGAGACATATAAAGAGGGTATATGTTAAATATGGTTTTAATCTTTTAAATTTAGGATATGTTTGTATGTATTCCTCAAATTTAGTTTATCTCCTGTAATTTGACAACTCATTTTAATTTTGTATTCTTATCATCAAATAACCAACAATATATTTTTTAATTATATGTTTTGACAATAAAAAAGCATAAGACGTTTGGACAGAGAGATCAAAACAAGATTTATATATATATATATATAATTAAAATAATTAAAACAAATAAACATAATATGAGATATGTGTATTTATAATTAGGAATGGCAAATAATTTTTTTTTTGGATATTGTTTGAACCAATCCTAATTTGATTGGAAATGATAAATAAATTTGTCTAAATTCACAGGAAATTCTTGCGTTGATAAGGTATGAATATGAAAAAATAGGGTATTGGGATACATATGCACATATCTGCCTCGTCTTCTTCCTCATATATGTTTCTGTATCCATCTTCCTTTATATATCTGTTTCTATACTTGTCTTATTTATTTTCCATATACTCATCAATGTTTTAAATTAATCAAATATTCATAGTTTATTAGATAATCTAAAAATTTTATCTTCACTATTTGGTTTATTGACCATGATGGAGTTATTTTTTTTGGTTTTTACTAAAATGGTGTCCGTTTAAAAAAAAATTATAAATTTAGGCAAGTCGTGCTTAATTGGTACGACTTCATATGCAAAAGTCGTACCAATTAGGCACGACTTCTGCCATGTCATACTAAAGTCGTGCCAACTTGGCACGACTTCTGTCCCGTCATACTGAAGTCGTACCAACTTGGCACGACTTCTACCCCGTCATACTGAAGTCGTGCCAACTTGGCACGACTTCTGCCACGTCATAATTTTTTATTTTTTTTAATTTTATTGTTTATATATTGGGTAGTAAGTTATGTAATTTTAAAAATTAATTTTATATATAATTTTTTAAGAGTGTTAGTTTTAAAGAACAAAAAATTGGATAATTGTGTATGG
>Ga0123342_1005341_pt1 | contig 18714 bp, 10 predicted proteins | sample Turbeawhitnodule_FD_89960 | JGI IMG/M metagenome (GOLD analysis project Ga0123342, IMG submission 89960) | Root nodule microbial communities of legume samples collected from Mexico - Turtle bean Mexico white nodule | ecosystem: Host-associated > Plants > Roots > Nodule | place: Mexico: Nepantla...
ATAATTAAGTGCAGATTCCATTTTATATTTATTAGGATAGATTTGTTAGTGATTTGATTTTATTTGATTTGTACAGCTTTAAACACTCATTATTTCTGGCTTTCATTGCCTATTATTTCTTTCCTTAATTAGGTTGTAAAACAGTCTATAAATAGAGACTGTAATCACATTTGTAAGATATCTCAGAAATATATTTCATCTATTTCTTTCCACTATTTTTCTTACAATAGGGACAAGACAGAAAAATATGATTATTTTTGTTGTTTTGGATCTATTTGCTTCTTTTGTAGTTCTTGACAAGTAAAACACCTTTGATAATATTAAGTAAAGTACCTTTAACAACATGATCTTCTCTCATTAATCTTGTTCTTATTGTGCTTGAAAGGCATGTATCACTTCTGCCAAAGTAATTTTTGACAGATCTTTTGTATTTTTCAACGAAGTAATAGATGTTTCGTATCTCTCTAACATAGTTACCAAAATTTTCTAAATTAGTTTAGAATCCGGAAACTCCTTATCCAATAATTTTAAACACCCAACAATTATTTTGAGTATTCTTTAACGGTCTCGGACTCTTATTAAATTTAGCACTTTCATGTCTCATTTCCTTCATATTCTTCTTTCAAACAGTCCCAAATTTCTTTGGAGGACTTTAGGGTCATGATTCTAGTGAGGATCATTTCTGAAACACCAACAAACAAACATGACTTCACCTTTGCCTTCTTTGTTTTTCTTTCATTTTGACTTTTGATAGGCCATGGTGGGATTTTTAAGTAGCAGATCAACAATATAATCCTCTTCCACAACTACCCATAAATCAAACCCCTCTAGATAGGTGTTCATTCTTACAACTCATAGATCGTAATTTTCACCATCGAAGAGTGAATAGTGACCTTGAGAAATTTCCTTCTCCTTCCATTCTATAGGTCTAATAAGAACAATGACTCTAGATACCACTTACTAACTTTTTGTGTTTTTGGAAAATATAAGAGATATTTATTCATGTACTCTATGTATACAAAGCAAAAAATGTAATAGAATATCAAAAACTAACAATATCTCAATCCTAAATTTCTAAATTTAAATAATAATTATTTTTATCTTTATCTAAACAATATTTAAATTGAAAAATTTCCTAAAAACTAATTTAAATAAAAGATATCAAGCAAATATTCTTAATAGGAACAGACACTATTTCATAGTCAGTATTACTTTATCAAATATTGATATACTCACCAAGGCTTTCAAAGTTGATGAATGAACATTTCGAGCATGGTGTTAGTTCATCCAATAGTGAGTGGCACAACAACTCCAATGAACTTAACTAAGATAGACTCTAAATAACTATGATATCAGCTTAGTAAGTGAGTTTATACATAACTCAGCTTCACAAAACCAACTTATAAGATATATATATATATATATATATATTATGATTTGGCCATTTCCCTAGTTAATGTGGGATCTTCCATGGGAGGCATTGTTAAAAAAATCTTATCTATTTTGTTTTAATTCGTAAATTGAGTTAAAATAAAATAGATAAGTTTTTCTAACAATAAGTAACAAGTTCTTTCATGGCAGGTTCAAACTCTCCATGTTTCGCTTTATATAGTTTTTGGGAGTTTCTTGTTTTTCACCATAGGTTTTGGCCTAGTCCTTCAATATTTGTTTGTATTTTTTTTTTTATGTTATTTTTCATGTGATAGCATATGATAGTTGAAACATGGACTGTCAGCATAACTGAAATGTCAGGTTTTATTATGATGCTTAACATGGGTTTTATAAAATAAAAGTAACAAGGTGGTCCACCGTATCTATAATTACAAACTTGTGCCTTTCGAAACTGTCTCACGATAAGAAAAGAAAGGGAAGAGGTGACTCTAGACAAAGAGGAGGGATTTTCATGTAGTGGTGGTTCAAAACCATCACTGTGTTAATTACACACAAATATATATATATATATATATATATATATATATTGCTTTGTGTCGGTTTTTAACTGCTAATAAATTTATCATAAAAGAATCAAGGATTAAATACACAATTGAGCCTTAATTTTAATATAGCCCTCTAAACGTGAATATTTATTTGTTTTCATGAAGATGTGAGCCTAGGGCATGAAATAAACTTGTACCTTTGTTTTTAGAAGTGCAATAATTTCATTGCTTGCTTCATCAAATTGCTCTTTTTCTTCTTTTGCATTATGCAGGCGTATACGTGCAGATGTCAACAAGGTGTTGACCTGCACAAATATTCCAAGCTAATATAAGGCAAGCAAAGGATGACACCAACAGATCATAATGAAGACTAAAACCTTTTTCAGTTTGTCTTCAAGCTCGTTTTTCTGCCTCTCAAGTTCTTCAATCTCTATGGATAATTCCTGCAAAATGGCCATTGTATATCTATTTCAAAAATAAGTATGTTTCAGAAGTATGTGGATTCCTCCAAATTTCTTTGGAGACATCATCATTCAAACTCCTACAACTAAAAAAATTGTCCAAAAATTAAAAAATTGTACATTAACATGACTCATGAGAGAATAAAATACATTTGAGTATGACTTTATTAATTTGTACTTCGATCATTATGAATTAAATTTATTTCACAAATAACAAAATTGTGCTGAGCAAGTTTAACGCATACAACAATTCATATAATTGTAATTTGCTAATTAATAGAGATATTGGCTAATCGGATTAGTTTGGTTTTTTATTAAATAGTCACTCGAACCAATTACTCGAACCAATGCAATATATTTATAATTTTAACTTTCTCAAATTTAGAAATAAATTACATAATTTTGTTTTTTAAAGTTCAATATAAATTTATTATTATGTTTTTCTATAAATATATTGCATTGCATGTAAAATATAATTAAACAGTAAAAAAACCTTCAATAGACATGCTCATTTATATTGTTAGTTGTTAATTAACTCTAAATATATAACATTGTATCTAAATGCAATAAGTAGTTTAGTTTGGTTCTTGATTTTCATTTATATTCTTAGTTGTTAATTAACTCTAAATATATAATATTATACTTCTAAATACAATAAGTAGTATAGTTTGGTTCTTGATTTTCCATTCAAAATCTGAACCAAACTGTCTCGTTGAGAAAAATGTATCTAAAAGTAAAAAAGAGGACAAATTCTTCTTACACCCAACCTTTTTGAACCTCCACCCTACATACTTTTAAATTTCTAAAAATATCCTTCATTTTGCAAATGAAAATTCAAAATTGAAAAAAATACATTTTGGAAAAGTAAATCTGGTATTGATTATTGTGTTCTGAAAATAAAAATCCAAAAAAGAATTCAAAAATCAAAATCTCATTCTGGAAAAGCAATTCTGGAATGCAAAAAAAAATTGCAGAAAAATATTCTGGAAAAGGAAGTCAGAAATGTATTTTTATATCTCCCTTTTATTTTATGGGTATTTTTATCATTTCACATTAAAATTGGGTGTCAATTCAAATTTGATAAGGTGATGGAAGTAAGGCCGCTTCTGCCTGCACCTCCATACATTCTTGTGCCACCCTCATAAGTTGTATTCCAAAATGGTCCTTCTGTAAAAAAAAAGTTAAAATATATGAAGTTTATGGTGTGGTGTAGTTTATATTCTGGATTAGCTTCCGAATTATGTAATCTATAAGCTTTTTTCAGATTTGGGATTAGCTTCCGAATTACATGATCTAGAATTCTTTTCTGGATATGAGATTAACTTTCGTTCCAGATTATGTAATCTGAAATACCATTTTTTTTAATATATTCTGGATAACATAATCCAAAATCTATTTCCAAATCGAGATTAGCTTCCAGATTATGTAATCTGAAATTTATTTATTTTTAAATTGCTTCTGGATTCTATAAATCTGGAGAACACTTCTGAATCCGAAAATATCTTCCAGATTATATAATCCTAAATGTTTTTAAAAAGTGAAAAAAACGAAGGACACTCAAACCAATGCAAGAAAAGAGTGGAGGTCCTTGAGGGTGTCGGGGTAAGATAAAATGGAAGAAGAAAGAAGGTGAAAAAGGTGTGTGAGATTTTAAAGGTTAATTTATTTTTTTGCTAAAGGACAAAAAGGTATTTTCACATTTAGTATGGGGTGCCGCAAGAATGTATGGAGGTGCAGGAAGAAGCAAGCAACTTGGAAGTAATGGTTTTGATGGATGTTCGATTTTTTGGACCAATTTAGTTTTGAAGACCTTTGTTTGCTAGCATGGAATGTATTATGTATAGTTCCTATCTAGAAGCAAATTTGCAGTAGCTTTTGTAGAATCTTTCTCTTCAAAGGCTTCTATTACTTTATTTTTAATTTTGTTATTGCTCTCATTGATATTCATGAAGAGGATATCACTATTGAGGAAGATAAAGGTCTCATTCTTGCTTCGGAGTTGCATTTGCAAAAGGTACTGAAAAAAGGTGTCTTCAAATTCAGTGTTTGCTTATTTTGTTTCTCAACCTATGCAGAATGATGTTGAATAAACATTTTCTGCTTTTGAACAGAATTCTAGTTGAAATAATTATAATGATTTTCGTGGTTGATGATGTGGTCGTGAGGCCGTAACAAAGTTCAATCTCAAGTTTTCTTTAAAATTGATCATATAAACTTTACATGCTATCATCGACATTAGCAGCTCCAACCTCTTGCTAGTATGCAACCTTCTCCATTGTTTCAATTTTGAAGACCAACATGGAATCAATATCTCACCACAATGGACCCAACCCTCACAACATCAGAATCAGTGTTCTACATAGTGAGCTTTATCTGAGCAATTTGGTAAACCACGACGACAAAAAGATATGCTTTTTACCAGAGATGTTGATTGAAAGCTGACCAAAGATTTTGAGATTGAATATCATGTTTTATTTTTGTTGAAATGTAATGTTATTTTCTTATTATTTCTTCTGTATGTATCCAACTTTAGGGATAGGGTTTAAGATAAGTCAATGTGTTTAGATAATTTAATACTCCTTTCTCCTGCAATTCCAGAGAAACTACCATTTGCAATCTTAATCTTTTTATTTCTAGAATAAGGATAATAAGTTTTAACTAAAGAGGAAAGGTTACTCATGAGATCAAAAGCAGTTGAATTAAAGATCCATGGTACACACATATTGGTGCAGTTAAGAGAGTTGGAGGCACTAAACTTACCTATTTGTGCCAGAGAACCACTAGGAATACTAAACAATGAAATAGAGTTTAACAACCTCATGAGTTCCTCAAGTTTTTCCTTACACAGACGTTTTTTGCCTCATTTGAACAAAATGAGAATCACCAAAAAGGACCCTCTACTCTAGTTTTGGAGCTCTGGAATTTGATCACTGCTTATGGATGAGGAACTATCAGCCATGGGCATGGCTACAAATCAGAGGCACAAAGATTGTGCTCTGATACCAAGTTGAAAATATGAATATTATTGATGACTAATCATGTAGGGTTTCCTCCTTTTTTATAGTGGAGAATTACATCGGGTGAAAGAAGGAAACTAAATCCTAAAAAGGAAGGAAAATGAAAAAAATGAATTACCTAAAATAAGCTAAACTAAAATAGTAAGAGTAATCATACATAAAATGGTATAATTACTAGCTATATAGGAAAACAAATCAACAACACAATCAAATTATTAAGAGAAATATTTCAAAGGATCAAATAGAGATTTAATCCTGTTCTTGCCTAGTGTCAAGAGGTTTGTGTAGGTATACTTCTCCATAAGCACACTTTTAAGAGAGAAAAAAGGAGAAATTAAACAAGTTTTCCTTTAAGTTAAAATTAGTTTATCCATAAACTAATTGTAGAATTTCTCTCATTAGTTTTAAGAAGAGTTTATTTTAAAGAATGCATAAACTAATTTTAGAATATGGAGAGTGTATTTCATTTTTTCTTTATACTTTCCTATTCTAAAAGTTTTTATGAAAAAACTTAACCAAACATGTACTATATCTACAATAAGATAAAACTATCGCTTGCTATTGACGAGAATGTACCTTCTCAACTAGGCTAACCTCGTCAGATTTAGTTACCCGAAAGTGAAGTGCTTCTTCTTTTTGAGATCTGGTTGAGAACAAAGTATGAAACAAAATTTAAGAGAAGAAATCAAGTAATATCCGTTTGGTATTAACTCTGAACTAGCCTAACAGCATACATGAGTATCAACGTGTTATAGAGTTACAAAAGGCATATCCATGAAAATGAGCTGAAAGTATGCCAATACCTTTATATGATACTCAACAACGGTGCAAGTGTATGTGCAAGCACAAAACATATAAGAAAGAAACTTTTTTTTCATAATAACTGTTTCTTTGACCTGTTTTCTGAGATGCGGGTCTCTGCTTTTGTGGTAGAATTTGCAAGAGACTCAGATAAAACTTTCAATTTTTCAACCTGCAAGTGATTCAATCATACATCGACAACAGCAAAAAAATGTCACACCAAATGCAGGAAACTACGCATCACTGCACTGGAAATAAAAAAGACTCTTTTTAATTGCATAAGCTGTGAGTATTAATGATGAAAAATACAATACATCATGAAGAAAACATTAATGTATTCTGATACGGTCCATATTACGAAGTTGATGATAAAACTTATCTATAAGAGGAGGAAGATGAGGTAGTACAATGCCAATGCACCCAATTAGAACTAAGAAATAATCACATCATTCTAGAAAAAGATAGGGTGTGACTCATGTGAGTTTGTTCACATCATTCTGGAACTATAGAGAATGTTGAATTTATGCCTAACTCAACCTTGCTAAACAAGCTCAGTGACATAAGATTTCCCCACACTTATATACTATAATTTCATCTTATGTTTAGTTAATGTGGGACCTCCTCATGTTGAGGACTTCATGTGTTCATGCCGAGAACATCAAGCGTGTGAATCGAGGGGGACCCAATAACGAGTGGTATGATAGGCCCAAATCTAGACCAAGATAAATTCTTAATGGCCCAGATACCATATCATGAATGACTTTGATACCATATTAAGATAGTCATTTATAAGTGGGGGCAAACTTCATTATTGAGTCCATCCTATGATGATGAGTTAGGTTTAAACTCACTATCTTAATTGGTATCAGATTCATTCATAATATGGTATCAGAGTCTATCCCAGTCCAGATTTGAACCTATTGTGTCACCCGCTATCGGGCCCCCTTGATTCCCACACTCGATGCTCTTGGCGCAAATGCACGATGTCCTCGGTGTCCTCGGTGTGAGGAGGTGTGTTGCGGATCTTATATCAGCTAGAGATAAGACTAATTTACAATATATAAGTGGATCCAAACTTCACCTTATTGAACCGGTTTAATGAAGTTAAGTTAAGCTTAAATTTCACTACCTAATAAGAATTCTCGAAGTACTTAGCAGGTATTGTTCCTCTTTTATTGCCATATTGTATAAACTAAATATTAATACAATCTCTGGTTGTTGATACGAGCCACTCAGACTTACTATAATACAAAAATAAGTGTTGCTTGGCACTGATTTCCTGATACCTATCATATTCTGATCTTAAAATTCCCAGCTTATAGTAAAGAGTTGATAAAAATTAAGCATACATATTCTGAGCATTCTTTAATTAAAGTAATAGATCTTAGACAAGCCCTCTTTTTTCAGTCTTTGACTAGGTATCTCGCAGGCTTAGGTGTGAGATTAATGCCAAGTGGTTACATTGAATCGTGATTACAAGATTCAGATCCCTAACATTGTATGTGAAGTTTTCCTAGGGTCAAAGTTCAATATTATCTCAAGCAACCACTATTAGATTTCAAAGCCCCTTGAACAATGAATAGAATGAACAATTTTGCATAATACAATATCAAATTTGAATGGTTTATACATTCTTTTCAATGAAGCTTGGAGAAACAATTACTAGCAAGGATATGATGCTGCAACAGTAAAAGAGATTAACTAAACAAAAACTACAGAAAATCACTTGTGAAGGACCTTTTCAGTATGAAGCTGTGGAGAATCACCATAGCTAAAGTATTTCTTTTCCAGTAAGAGTTCCTCCAACTTAGAACACATTTGAATAACTTTTACCATATCCTCATCAACAACCTGAAATTAAACCAAAATGATTAATTGTCACTAATGTATAAATATACAAATAAATGCACAATCTTAAATCTTTTAAAAGTTTCCTAAAATATCCTCATAAACCATATATGAAGCTCATGCATAGTTCAATCTAAAGGGACCGAAAGAGAAATTAAGTGTAAAAAAAGAATTCATTAAATTAGGAAAGCTTTGAAGTTTATGATAAATCAACCTAGAAACACGTTGATATAAAATATCCCCATGCACCACCATCACAAATCATAAGATATACATGACAACAATAAGAGTGCCCATGAGCAAGTGGATGAGAATGCAGTTCTGCCATTGCATCGAAGGGTACAAGAAAAGGAAGCTCACCTCTATTTTTGCAGCAGTTGTCTCTTCAGGTGCATTTTCAAAATTTCCATCTTGGTTCCCTGCCTTCATATTCTCAATGTTTTCCTTCAACTTACACGCTTCAACTTCTATTCTGAGAAAGGAGAATGTATCACATACAGTAGGAGAAAAGACTAATTATACTTGAGTCATAAAAATGGTGTGAAACATTCTAGATGAGGAAGATTACACAGCGTCTATGGAGCTGGGTAAAATCTTTTAAAAAAACATGGCATTGGTTGAAAGTTTCAGAATCCCGTAATTTATTCTAGATTTAGAATTCCTTTAAATGTTTGATTAAATATTAAATAGCAAAGTATATTCAAGGAGCATTGGTTAATTTTTATGGCTCGGTAAGCACATAAAGGCAAACAAATACTAATTAGGTAAATAAAAGAAGCCTTGAATTTGTTATTTAAACAGTGTTGTATCTCAGACACATTGACCAGTGTATACATCACAGTAAAAACTATTATTCGTGTATTAAAACAACAAGGGATGCTCCAATTGATCAAACATGAACAGAACAAATATTTATAAGGAAATGCTGTTGATGACCCTACCTGCAAGGTTAACAATGGCTGTAAGTATCGGTATGCAATAACTCATACATCAGAAAAGTTCGCATATACACATGAGTATTCTTATTGAAGAAAGAATGGTATACATTTATGTGATATAATCCTTATTTCAATTACACCTACGGAATGTATATACATACAAAGCATTACAGGGATGACCCCAAACCCATGTACAAAAGAGTATGATATGCACCAAGTTTCTTACATATACAATCAATCTTAGGGCTTTTAGTGAAGATATATGTTCACTGATCATTGGAATTAACAAACTGAGTGATAATGTCTCCAGGATAAAATCTTTTTCTTGAATGAAGTGGCAATCTATTTTAATATGTGCGGTCCTCTCGTGAAATACTGGATTTGAGGCAATATGAATAGCAACATGGTTATCACAAATGAGACATCCGTATAACTTTCAGATCTCAGTTCTTTAAGCAATGGTTTGAGTCAAATAAGCTCAAAAGATTAGAAGCATCGCTTTATACTCTGCTGCTACACTAGATCTTGCCACCACACTATGCTTCTTGTTTTCTCAAGAGATCATTATTACTCGTATAAAAACAATATTCAGAAATGCTTCTCTTGTTAGTAGGTGAGTCTTCCCAATTTTCACCTGAGTGTCCCACAACTTGAGTAAGATTATTAAGTCCATAAAGCAAAAAGTTTTTTTGGGACCCCTTTAATGTACTTAAAATACAAATGAATTTATTTCAATGTCCTACACGTGGAGAATTAAGAAACTAACTCACCATAGTGATCGCAAATGAGATGTCAGGACAAGTGATTGTGAGGTAGTTCAAGTTTTCAACCAGTCTTATGTATCTCTTACGATTTGAAAGTGACTCACCCAACCCAGTAAAACTTTAGCATTGGGATCCATAGGTGTGTCAATGGGTTTGGAATTCATTAGCCCAATCTCATCTAAATATCCAATGCATATTTCCCTTGGGAAATAATTACTTCAATCCCCAAGAAGTACCTCAGTCTGTTGAGATCTTTTGTCTGAAAATGATGACAAAGTTGTTGTTTTATTTGGTGAGATGACATGGTAATCACTACCTGTAAAAACAACGTCATCAACATACGTTATTAGGTAGATACACCCACCAATTGAATGAAGATAAAACACAAAATGTTCAGCTTCGCTTCGAGTCATACCAAATTGTTGCACTGAATCTACTAAACCATGTCTTGGGAGACTGCTTAAGACCATACAAAGATTTGCGGAGAAGACATACTAAACAAGAAGACTCCCTTTGAGCAACAAACCTAACTGGTTGCTCCATATATATTTCCTCCTGCAAATCACCACGTAGGAAGGCATTTTTCACATCCAACTGGTAGATGGGTCAACGTTGAAAAGCATCCATGGTTAAGAATAATCTAACAAAGTCTAACCCGAATATCTAATTATAACCTTTTTCTACCAAGCAAACTTTGAGTCGATCAACAATGCCATTAGGGCTAACTTTGACGCATTAACAACTGACTTCCCAAGAGGTAAAAGAACAAGATTCCAAGTACAATGTTCTAAAGAGAATACAATTCATCAAGCATGACTTGTTTCCAACCAAAGTGAGCTAAGGCATCACCTATAGTTTTAGAAATAGACATAGAGGAAATGGAAGAGACAAGTGTAATGGAGGAAGACAACCAACGATAACTCAAAGTGACACAACGAGGAGAAGGATTTTGAGTAGAGTGTGTACCTTTACGAAGGGCAATAGAAAGATCATTCTCAGGAGGAAAGATCAGAGGAGGTGGCATCAGAGTATAGTCGGTAGGATAAGAAGGCGAAAATGTTTCCTATAATGATAAACCTGGTAATGAGGCTAAGATGGTGGATCTGGAGCTACACCGATATATTTGTGGGATTAAAGATAAGAGGGGAAAAATGGTGGTTTGGGAAGTCTTAAAAGGGAAGGAAATTGACACAGAGTAGGGAGAAGACTCGAAGAAGGTAACATCATTTGAAATCAAATAACAACGAAGGGAGGGTGAGAAACACTTATATCATTTTCTAGACCAAGGGTAGCCTAAGAAGAGACACTTATGAGATATGGACAACAGTTTATCAAAACCAAGACTAAGATTGTGAACAAAATAGGTCGATCCGAAGACACGAGGAGTTAAACGGTGGAGATATTAATGAGGAAACCAAATACAGTGAGGTATTTGATTGTTGAGAACGGAACATGGCATGTGATTGATAAGATAGCACGCCGTTAAAACAACATCACCCCAAAATTGTTGACGAACACAACCGTGAAGTAAAAGGGTTAATTTGTTTCAATAAGGTGTCTATTCTTGCACTTTGTCAACCCATTTTGTTGAGGGGTATATGCACATAAGGTTTGATGAAGAATATCAAAGCCGTGAATTCCTGAAAAGAATGGGAGAGGTATTCACGAGTGTTATCACTACAAAAAGTACAAATAAAAATACCAAACTGATTTTTAACTTCATTATTGTGTCGTTAGAGATTCTATGATCAAGCATTAGACGATCATGCCCTTCTAGCCACCCTTTAGGCGATGTCCCCAATAGACGGTGACTTGGCCCTAGACGATCAGTGTTAATTGATGGATCGGCTCTTGATGACTGTTTTGCTAGAGATCGCCCTATGGGCGAATGCCCATCAATCTCGACTATATTCGCAGTGTAATATCTTATTATTGAGATTTACACAAAAACCCTCAACTGACACCTAAAACCCTCAACTGATAGGTATTCGTTTTCTGTTGCGCGGATTTGGCTTGTTGTTATGAAATTCTCTTGGCAAGGTGTGAATCGACTATAAAAGAGGACATAGTTAAGAAAAATGAACAAATTTTTTATTTAAACAGGGAAATTATGGAAAAAACTTTCATTGATCTGGGAAGAGGAGGAGGAGTGAGTGAGACCAACAAATGAATTGGTTGTGTGCATACAAAAAAGGTAGTGGAACTAGAGATTTGACCTTCCTCATACATTTGAGGAAGTTGTGGAAAAGAGTCAGATATCCAAAAGCATTAGATGAGGTGTCACCAAAAGAAGGGGGAACAAATGGAGTTGTTCAGGGAACAACATGCAATGCATAAGATCGGTTAATTGTGCAATTGAGCTTGTGGCAGTGGTCACACTTGAGATTACCTTTGCTAGGCTTGCGAGAGTGATTACGATCATCATGTTGAGATACAAAATCCTAGGAATCACTATGAGGGATCACTGAAGGTATGTTAGTAGGTAACAAGCCCAACACATGCAATAGAGTGGACCAAGCAGAATTTAATATGCGTACAGTAGAAGAACTCAAATTTGATCACGAATTGACGAAAACTCATTAGGAAGATAAAGAAGGTTTGGAGTTGTTCAAACTGTCTATTGAGTTTTTAGAGATAAATGACTGAAATGTCTTAAAAGTTGTGATGATATAGCCTTTATGGCCTCTCACAAATACTGTGAAGGCAATCGTCATGTTGATAATCTTGCCAACATTGGAACTAAAATAGATTAGACTTTAATTGATTTGATATTTTACCTTCTATCCTTAGTTTATATGCTTTTTCGTAATAAGTATCAACTCCTAGACTTTAGATTTTATAGCTTTTTTCTTTGGGAGGGTTGTTATTGTTTCTTTACATGGGTTTGGTTTAGTTCCCCCATGTTTTGTGTATCCATTTTTTTCCTCTTTTATACATCTTTCCATGTAATGGCATATGATTATTAAACCTTGGGGATGTCAACCTAGTTGGAATGCTAAGATTAATAGTGATGCCCTTGGCATGAGCGGCAATAAGAGGCAACAGTTCGTTGAACTCATGTAGGAAACCATGAACTTTGCCTATGTACTCAGCCACGGAGCCATCAATACGTTTAGGACTGATGATACTCAAGAGATTTTAACAAAATGCCATAAAGGCGTTGAGTATCATTGGTGTGCAACAATCAAACATGTTCCCAAACCCTAATATGTTTCATGGGCATAAAATATTTTTGGTGTCGTCAATTGGAAATGGTAACGCCTGCAGTAGCGAACAACAATAGACGACGATGACAAGCACAAAATGGTATACATATAGTTCTCTTTTATTTCAATTAGCACAACTAAGGAGCCTATATACATACAAAGCATTACATATGGATGGGCCCAAGCCCATGTACAAAAATTATCTAACTTTGATTAATGAATAAAATATACAATAATAAAAAAAACAAGATTAACAATCAAGACTGAGAATTATTTTCTAAGATTTTTTCTATCAAATCATATCATATCTCTATTTGATGGAATCAAATCATATGTCCAACCAACATAATCAAATTATGTATTTAACACTCTCGCTCAAGTTGGAGCATATGTATCATATGAGACAAGTTTGTTGTTACAAATGTCACCAACTCAAGATCTCTTAGCATGAGTCAATTTGTTACTAGAACTTATAGAGTAAATAATTACAAAGCTATTAGATATTTCCCGAACATGACTTTCTCCATGTCAAAGTTACAATTAATCTTCAGTATGTTTCATCTTTTTAAATCATATATTTAACAGTACATCCACTATTATATAAAACAAAACGCAAGTTCAAACAAGCACCACTAAAGTTATATATGCTTAGCAACAACCTCATAAGATCAGCATTTACTTTCAGCCCTGAAATTGCACTTTGTACATATTGAAGCAACTCTTCTCGCTTGGCCTGTTAAAAAAGTAAGGCAGATAGGGGAAAGGTATATGGTACAAAATAACAGCATATAAATCCAGTAGAATTCTTCAAAAATGTGTAGAAGTTCAATACTTTTGCAAATTCAAAGGTTGTGACTAGATCTTTGTCAGAAGACAACTTCAGGCAACAAAATTAACAAGATCTTTGTCATTATTCTTAAATAAGGAAGAGACATCATACAACAACACATCAATAAATTGTAATACATCTTCATTAATACCAATTAGTGTTTCATTCCTTTTCTCACTCTTCCTTCATATACTTAAAACTCCATAATTTCAATACATCTCAATAATTTTGAGCTTCACACCGATTAATAGATAATATGATCAAGATAGAACCAAGAAAAGTTTTTCTAGTCACATTTGATATGATGTATCAATGATAATGAGTGTCAAATTTAACAAAACAAATTGACTTGCGATGTAAATTTACACCTACTTATATATTATAATTTGCTCATATTTCTAATCGATGGGAGAACTCCTACACATCCCCTCGCACCAAGAACTGGGCATCTCAAACATGGGACTGCATATTTAAGAGTGGTTTGATAGCAACTTGATGACAGATGGTACGATAAGTCCAACAAATAGGCTTTGATACTACATTAGAAAATGGATTTTAAACCTAATTCAACCTCACAAAATCAGGTTGTAAGGTAAAGTTACACCCACTTACATATTATAACTTGGTCATAGTTGATATTGTTAGGTTTTCTGTAATGACAGAAAGAAAAAGGCTTTATTCATCCCTGAGTTCATTGAATTTCAAAAGAAAACGAGTATACAAAGGAGTCTACTCCTTTCACACTGGAAATTGTCCAGTTTGTATCTAACCAAAATCTGCATGCCTTCCTAAGAGAGGCCTTATTTATGGAAGGCAAATGCAAACAACTAGGCCAACTAACTAACTATTACAAAAATCTAACTAATAGGTCAAAGGATAAAAGAAGGTTTAACTCCTATTTTTATCCCTTTTGCTATAATACACTTTTAATGTCCTATTTGTATCCTGTGGTCTAAGAGATATGGATGTCCAACAGTATATATAAACCATAAACAAATAAATATACAAGACAAAACCAATTCTAAAATCATTACCAGAACTTCATCTTCATATCTAGAAAATGCTTTTGCCAAATCCTGTACACTGGATAACAAGGCAGTATGTTCTTCCTTTCCCCCTTTAATACAGAGTCTGTACAAGTATAGCCATGCCAAAACAGAAGCAGTTTTTTAAGCAGGCTATTTCTATTATGTCAACAAGCAACTGTGTTCAACCAATATTTAGCTTCAGATATATCAGTTTAAGAAAATAAATTGTAGAGACAGAGTCAAAATTACCCATATAGCTCTGAAATTAGTGAAACTTCTTCCTCATTCGGTGCATCAAGAATCTGAGTTACACAAAAGAGGTAACCTGCGGTTAAGTTCCATAAATCAGCAAATATAAAGCTCAGCCTCTTATATAATATCACTGAAAACAGACAATTTATAAAGAACTGTATCATAACTCACAACACCATAACTTTTTCACAAGAAAAAAATAGTAGTTTGAAGATTAAGATATATTAGGAATCTCCCATTCAATAGCCTTCAATTAAAATTAAGTAATATACATTTTTATTTTCATTTGGGAAGTACAAGCAAGCTCTTAATTTGATTGCAATTTCATACAAGTATACACTGTCAAACCTAACCCATGGAACATAGAAATCCTCTAGTAATACTAATCCAAAACTTGCATTGTAGTAATTATAGATTGCATTTCTCAACTCACCATTGACAATGTTATGCCCTCAAGAGCAAGACTGGAAAGAAAGACATCCCGGAAATTTTTCAGTTCATCCACATCATCAGGGTCTACATAGTAAATCTGTCCATAGTTATATACTATGAGCATGAATTACTAAAAGGTAAAGAATAAATAACAACAAAAGTAACAAAAACTTTGTTTTTGTGAAATGCTGAGGCAAATGCAAAGAAGTGACCTAGCTTAACATAGTGAAGCCAAAATTGTAAAAGCAAAATAAACAGAAATAATAAAAACAGCAAGAGTTTCACAAACCAAAGTAGGTTGCTGTGTAGGGGAATCCTTGAATTCATCATGAAGAAACTGGGAGTCTGCATCTTTTTCATTGGTGTCTACATCTTTTTCATAGGTAGCAGTAAGTCTCTCAACTTCTTTTAGCGCAACCAGCCACCTTCGTAGCAACTGAACTCTCTCTATCCCTCTACACGAAATAGAAACTTCCTCTAACCGTTTTACAGTGTGCCTGAAGCTTTGCATGTTCCGAGTCACCTTTTCATTATAACCATTCATATTTCAGACACACATTTAAGAAAAAGGAGAAAACCTAAATACACTGATTTTGGTGATGTTTTTACTATTCTTCTATCAGAATTGAAGTTTTATTTATATAATTTGCATAATCCTTTAAGGTAAACTTCTATTGTACTTCAACTCAGATAGAAAAAGAGCACACAAACAACACTTAAGGTGATTTATCTCAATTTTGTCCTGGGAAAGAGCGTAACAGGCATGCACTATGAGTGAAAAAACTTTCAATCAACAAAAATCATCCTTAATTTGATTTTGAATTTTATGATAATTATTATTGTAAAAGTTAATACCATTTGTGATTGAGATGGCCGTGCATGTATTATTTATTCAAGAGAAAAAGACCCCAAAAACAAATAAATAAAAACCGCAAAACATGACCCTTTTAAGGCCCAACCCAGAGATTTCTTACACTGCAAGGTACCATTTAGCAAGGTGAAACCTTCTCCCGAACCCAGAATTAAAACCAAAAGGGCAAATGAAGTTTGAAAGTTTCAGGAAAAGGGGTAGTTACAATGCGGTCCTGAATGATTCTGGCGCCGCCGGCGACAGCGTTGCTTGCATGGAGCACGACGGTGTCGGTGTAAGTGCGAACGGCACGTCGGATATTGCCACCTTCCACCGCCTTGTTCACCGCCGATCTTACCCATGACATTCTTCTTCAGACTTCGCCAACTTTTTCTTCTTCTTTTTTCTTAACGATATATATGAATGTGTATATAAATTCTCTTGCAATTTTTCCCTGTGTATTGGTGTGTTGTGATGAAGGAAAATGAAAAGGGAAAAGAAAGTTTTTTCAATGGAAGTTGAGGAAGATAGTTATTGTGGCACGTGTGAAAAATGATGCAATGGCGAAGAGAGAAGAGGGAAGAGAGAGAAGTAGCGAAAGAAAGAAGAAGTCAGCTTTTGTTTTGGTGGCATCAATTTCGGAAGTTCCTAAATCCATTTTTGTTCTTCCTTCTAGTTTCTCTGTCTTCGGCTTTATTTATTTTATAAGAGTAATTTTAAAAAAATAGAGTAATAGTAATTGTAATAATACGTGTAAAAGGCAGTGAATTTTTCTATGCACATGCTCAAATAGAATTCCAAAAAATTATTCGGACTAATATGGTTTAGCAAGGATATAAGTAAAACATGAGAAAATTTATTTTCACCAAAAAATCGAAATTAAGTAGTATTTTAACCATTTGAATTTATATTCTACATATTAATTAGTTATAAAACAAAGTTTGATATACTAATTTATTGTAGTAATCGGCTATTGTAGGACTGATTTCAATTTTATTTCACTATTTTCAAAAATTTCAATGGAGACTTTTTTCTTAAATGTTCTAATGTGGCATCTTCCATCAAATTATAATCATAACGAAATTAATTACATAAAATAAATGGATGACGCAAAAGTGATATAATTATGAAGATAGATATTCATATTTTATTATTTTTTTAAATATTGGAAATTCAATCTCTTCGAATAGAAATAAGACATCTCATATTATATAACTGAGTACAAATCTCATATTCAATTTTGTAAAGTTAAATTAAACTTAAAATTTCACTCCTTAAGATAGTATTAGAGTCATCTAGAATTTATTTTAACAAGCGTTTGTTGATCTTATCAAATCATCCGCCATCAAATCACCCATAAATATATAGTCTCACACAAGTTGTCAAGTTTCATGTCTTAATTTAAGGAGAGTATATTGGACATCCCACATCGATTTATGAGCAGATTTATAAAGTTGAATTAAACTTAAAATCTAATTTAAATCGATTTATAAAGTTGAATTAAATTTAAAATTCAATTCTTGATAAATTCTTTTTGAAAATCATTCTCATTTTGGAATGCTAAAAAAATCGTGAATAGTTGATTTTGGGATTGTAAGAATACTACATTGTAGACAATTTGGATGGTCCATGTTTTTGGTGTTTGAATTGTGCGTGACTTCGTGGTGACATGAGTCAGAGTATTCTTTTGGGTTCTCTAATTTCATTATAAGGTCAATGTAAACGTTGTGATGAATAGAAAAGCTTGTTAGTGTTTGACTTTAATGTTTTCATTTTGTTGGTGTTGTGATTAAAGAATTGTTTTGGTATGAATTTGTTGCTTGAACTTTTCACTTATGAGTTTCTATTAGGTTTTTGTGGCCTACCACTTGCATTTCTCTTTGTGTCTATGGTTAATAGACCTCATTACCTCCATTATAGCATATTTTATGTTTTATATTGCTTGAAATTATTTGTGTATTTATATATTTGGATAGGGTTTTGATGTGAGCTGATTTGTAGATATTTTCATTTATGGTGACACCTTTACTTAAGATTGAGATTTTTTAACAATTAATGATGAGGATATAAGGAAGATTCCCACTGGACACGAACTTAACCGAGTGGTTAAGTGTGAAGGTGTGCACTTCACAGAGACAAAGATGAAAAACAAGATATGTTGAGAATGAGATGCAATTGCGGAATTGAAAAAAAAGGCACAAGGTAACATCAATGGTGGTCATGGTCTCCCAAATGATGCACCATACTCATGATTATGAGTGAAACCCAAGAGCAACAAAGAAGAGAAACAAAGAGACAAAAACATAAATGGAATGGAGAAATGGAAGGAAAATGGAATGAGAAAACTTATG
>Ga0123342_1005342_pt1 | contig 18701 bp, 10 predicted proteins | sample Turbeawhitnodule_FD_89960 | JGI IMG/M metagenome (GOLD analysis project Ga0123342, IMG submission 89960) | Root nodule microbial communities of legume samples collected from Mexico - Turtle bean Mexico white nodule | ecosystem: Host-associated > Plants > Roots > Nodule | place: Mexico: Nepantla...
AAGGTATGTCATTTATTACTGTTCACCTACCTGAGAGCTGACCACCCGCTTTACTGACTTGAGCGTCGGAGTGCCTTCGCAGGTACCCCCACCATCCGGTGTTCACCCGACGACCGTGTGCCGAGTGTCGAAGGATAAGCAGGAGGACGAGAAGAATCTCAGTTCATCACCCAATCCCCTGCCCGACCGAAGAAAGGAGAAGAAGACTTCAATAGTTCTCTAGGTCCCATCTCCTTAGATGGAAGAGATCCTTCTTTAATTTATAATTAAGCCATGCATGCTTTGCTCATGTTTGTTGTTTTCTCATTTAATGATTTGGAAATGTTTCTCAGTTGTCACACCGTGGTATCTTTATAATGTAGTGTAGGTATTGTGTGGGCACTGTGGATCTCATCGTTATCAAATGCAATCCAACTAATAATATGAGTTGGTGCATGCACCTGCATGATGGAGCAACGTGAAGTGCGTTGTGGAGAGGAATTAGAGCTTTGTGAGAAGCAGGCTCAATAAACAAAATTGTGGAGCGAGGCATGTAGCAAAGAATGTTTTTGTTTGTCTCTCAAGTGTATCTTGGTAGATTTTGGCGATATCCGATGCAGAATATTTGCCTCTTAATAAACTTTGTACTGGCATTCACTTGGATTCATCTGTGTGTATCAGCCCCTGCCATAGGTTGAGTTGAGTGATAGCAATGCTTTGTTTTTATTATAAGGAAGCCAAAAAAGCCTTAATGGGAATAACGATAATGAAGTTGATGGTGAGGTACCTGAAGATAACTTCACACTTTGTAAAGCTCAATTTCATACACGTAAATACATTGACTACTACAAGGATCACTTTTATGTACATACATCAACTGTTTAAGTCAAATCTTTGCATGGATCCTGCACTTCTTTCTCCTACCTTCTTCTTTTTCGTTGAATTTCACTACTAAAATAAATTTTAAGTGTAGTTCAATTTTATAAAATAAATTTTATATTTAGTTATAGTTATTAAGGTTATATTAATTCCGGAGTAGTCATTTCCGTGAACATGTGAGGATTTTGTCTCTGTGTTTTAGAGTCCTGTGAGTATGTATAATTTGTAAGTATTCCACACGCGGACAAACGGGAATACAACAGTTTTGTTTTTAGTGAAATTCTATATTATGTATTATTTATTAATTTTATTGGATTTTGATACGGTGTAAACTTAGTTTTTTAAAAACTCTTATTTAAATTATTAAATGTGTAAAATCTGCAACAATTATATTTCATTGTTAAATTTTGCAATTAAGATCATTTTGTTTTAAATTGTCATGCTTAGAAATAAGTTCATACTAAATTGTATTTTTAACGAGCTCAATTTTGTTAAAAGAGTTACAAGAAAAACATAAAATAGAAATTAATTTGACAAAATATAATTAGTTGTTATAATAATTAAATTAAAAATTATTTTATAAATTTAAAAAAAAAAATCTTAAATTAGTTTCTATTATTGTTAAATGATTTCTAAATTAGCGGTTTTAACTACCCATTATTTAGTTTATAAATTTGATAATAAAATCTTTGGTCGTTAATTAAATACCAATTGAAACCATTTAAAATAATAGAAATTAATTTATAAATTATTTTTTTAATTTCTAAAATAGTTTCTAATTTAGTTATTATAGTAACTAATTATTTTTTATCTAAAAATTGTTTTTTTTTATAATTTTCTTATTGCGACTAAATTGTCACTAATTTATTCATGGACCGAATGACAATTTATCCAATTTTTGTGTTAATTACAGAATTTTTATTTTATTTTTAAATTAAACATTAAACACAATTATTATATTATGGTTTATAATCTATTTAATAAATTCTATCTGAGGATCTTTTATATATCTTTATTTGACCTAATATATTTACAGTACAATAAGTATCTTCAAAATTATAATTGCTTCAATGATTTTTCCAGTAGAATAAGAAGACAAATTGAGTATTTTTTAGAAGAAAATCTTTAAATCTTTATAATTCGTCCTTTTTTACTGGTAGATCTGTCTTCCTTCTTTCTTGATTTATCTACGGGTCATCGATTCCATAATTATTTGGTCGGCAACAGCAAAGATATAGGAAAACATATAGGTTTTTTACGAAAGTCAGTATCAGGTAAATAAACAGATTAATTAAAAAATTATCCCATTGATGAAATCGTGTTTTGGAATACCATTTTAAAAAATTGCGCATTCAAGCACAATTTTAGAAAAACGTAACTGAAATTGTATACTAAAATATAAATTTCTTTTTCATTTCACTGAAATAATATACCATAATACAATTTCTATTTTATTAAAGAAATTATTTATATTATTTTTTAATTTTGGTTTTAAACTTTTTAAATTAACTGAAATCATATATGCAAATACAATTTTATTTTATTTTTTACTTTTTTAGAAATTGTATCATAAAGTACCATTTATATATTTTTTTAATTTTAGTTTGATAAAATGTTTTCGTTTCAATATATATAAGAAAATCATACATGCGGTACGATTTGCATTTTTTTTTAATATTTGAAAATGAGTTTTGTAAATTTTTTAACAGAAAATAAATATTAAATTTTGGTTTAGATTTTCTGAATTAACTTACTGTATTTTTGTTTACTTAAACTTACTTTTTAACGAAAAATTACGATATGTTTAGCTTTATTTTTTATTTTGGTTTTGTTATTTTTTGAAATTAATGTTTGTAAATATTTTTAAATAAAATTAAATATGGAAGTAAGTATTTTGTGTAAATAATGTATATTTGTAAATTGATTAAAGCATACTTTATCCACTAATGTGTGTCATAATCCCTGATTCATAGGGAGACATATTGGTATACAAGGTATGTTGGTATTGGTATATATAAAAAAATATATTTAACATTTTTCAGTTAATAAACATTTAACTGATTTCTCGAAGATATTTCTGGGATATGAATATGATTCATAAAAGACTCTCGTAATTGTCATTGTTATTATTGAAATGTGTTTTTACGTGATCGGTCAGTCATCGAGATCGAGATTGACTCATCCGATACTGACCTGTACAATTTTAAATAAACAAAATTACAAAAAAAATCAATTTATAAAAATTAAAACCAAAATGTATTATTCAATTTTTGTTAAAAAATTTACAAAAACTCATTTTTCATTATATATAGAAACAAAAATTTGTAAAAACCACAAATCGTAGTTCATGGTACGATTTCTTTTTAAAAAAATAGAACAAATTGTATTTAAACATAAGATTTAAGTTAAACAACAACATTTACCAAACTAAAATTAAAATAAACGTAAATCGTACTTAATGATAGTTTTTTTTTAAAACAAAAAAACAAAAAGTTGTATTTGCATATATGATTTCCGTTAATTTAAAATTCAAATTTAGAAAAACATGTATAATTTTTTTTAATAAAGTATAGTCGTATTACATTATACGATTTCAGTAAAATGAAAAAATAAATTGCATTTCAGGGTATAATTTCAGGTACATTAAGTTGAAATGGTGTTTGGATGAACGACTTTTTTTTACGGTGCTCGAAAATAGTATTGATACAATGTGGAAATTATTGTAAAAGCTACCAATTTACCTAATATTAAAAAAAAGTAGGGTAGTTTAAAGAAAGAAAAAAACCGAAAAACATACTACTACCTACCATATATGATGAGTACGTAGTATATATGATGTAGGAGTGTTGTTGGGCTAATTTTAGGAGTAGTTGCCAGCTCTGGCTGAATAAGGTTTAACTCTTACCAAAGCATGAAAGTCATTTGGGACAAATAATTCGGTCTGTTCTGCTTGTTTTTTGGATCGGCACATGCACGTAACAGTAACAGAAAAGGACCTCTTGTAAGGGTCTCTTCTGCGTCTACACTTCTTGCACATTGGCCCCATAATCCACCATCACACCTTCTCCCCTTCACCTTTTTCTATTCCCCACCTTGTCTTCACACTTCTTCAAAAATTACCTCCTCCTTCAACATTTTACTCTTCTCACCACGCATCTCTATATCCTTATTCATTAATAAATAATCTTCTCAATTAAGATTAAATTTAAATTGTGGTCCACATTCATTCTTCTTCATGTTAAGAATTTGATTTTAAATTTAATTTAATCAAAATTTTACACTCATCTAAATATTGTAAAATTTTCTAACAATCATAAACTCAATAAACTCTTGTTATGATAAACTCTAAAGTTATCTGACAAGTCCAACAAACTTTTGCTATGATATATTCTAAAATGATTGTGATATCATTTCATATTAAGAAGTGAAATTTAAGTTTAAATCAATCAACATTACAAAACAACCCATAAGAGATTTCGACTTCTCCAACACTCCCCTCATGCCGAGACGTGTCAACTCGTGCGTGAGACTATATATTTGAGTTATCTGATAAGTGTTTGTCTAAGAATCCCAACAAACTACGACTATGATAAACTCTAAAATGACTGTGATACCATACTAAGAAGTGAATTTAAGTTTAACTTAATCTTGCAAAACAACCCATAAGGAATTTTTCAAACACACCCCTCACGATAAGACATGTCAACTCGTGCGTGAAACTATATATTTATAAATAATCTGATAGTTGGGTGATCTGATAGCGTGCGATCTGATAAACTCCACAAATTTTGACTAGGATAACCTCTAAAATAGTTATGATATCATATTAAGAAGTGAACTTTAAACCTAACTCAACCTTATAAAATGAGATTATAAAATATATTTATCAATATTCTAATTTTTAAAGTAGGTCTATTGAAAGGAGTATCTCTCGCTGTCTAATCCAAATATTTTAAGAAAAAGTTGTGCAGTATCTTTCTCATCTAGTATGCATTTTTTACTTTTGTAAATTTTGAGAAAAGCTTTGTTCTAGTTTCTTCTATTCTCTCCAAAGGAAAATGAATACAAAACAGCTAGCTCCCAAGATTTCCAATTTCAAACCCAGCCAGCCAGCTAGTTGAATAGTGACACATAGCAACTGTCAAAACCGGGAAAAAAGCACTCAATTGCAAAACAATGCTGAGAATGGAAGATACCGTTTTTAGCTGTGTAACTGAGATATAATTGTTTGCCAAATTCTTGAATGTTATTTGTCCTTAAAACCATATAAATTCTTTTTCAGATTATCATAAGTCTCAATCACGGTCAGATTTGGAGTTTGGAGTAGTTTAATTACAGTTTTATCTATAAAACACATTTTCAAAAATAAGAAAGATGTATTGTTACTAATTTCCGTGTGATATGCAATTATTGAATATACAGACAAAGCTATATAAATAAAGTTTGTATTTCTAAAAATAATATAATATTATATAATTATGATTTTATTTTGTTTTCAGTTGTTAAATTCTTATTAAATAATTATAAACAGAAACACATCTTATATATATATATATAGAGAGAGAGAGGCACACGTTAGATTTGAAGTTATTACAAGCATTCTAATTAAATATAATGTGCTGTTTTTCTAATGTATTATTTTGTTAGTATGAATATTATTTTAATAAAATTAATTAAAAATTTAGCATTTAAAATAAAAATATATAAATTATTTTAGACACTAAATCTTAATAAAATATAATAAATTATAATGATATAATTAAAAAAGTTGGAGAAAAACTACTAAGCAAGAAGAAAACTAAATACGACCAAATTCTTAAAATAAGACCAAATTCTTAGAATAAGAGATAGTGGCACCATCTTTACCAAAAAAATAGAGTGTTTTGTAGATTTTTTTAGTCGGTTATAAAAATAAATCATCAACTTAAATATAATTAAATCATATAAGAGATTATAATATTATTTTTAACCCAAATTCTTAAAACTTAGTGTTTATGCATATTTTCTTTCTTTATATATTAATCAATTTTCTCATTTTTAGATGGAAATTCAACTTATGCCGTGCTGATCTTAAAAAAATATTTTGGATACCAAATTTATTTTACAAGGTTGCAAAAATTTGAAGGCACCAAATATACAAAATATATATATTATGCAAAAAAGTGAGAGCCAATCCCCCATCATACAACACACAATATACAACCATATTAAAAAATTTGTTGGCAGTTAATATTTAGATTCAAACTTATATAATACATAAAAAAACTACTAATATTAAAATGTATTTATATTAAGAAAAATTACTCTGTTATTTCTTTAAGCATAAAATTGCCTTGTTATGAAGTGATTTGATTTTTAGTATTGCTTGAATGATGAAATAAAGGAAATGGAAGATCTTTTCCCTCCTTGTGGTTACGAGGGAGAGAAAGAAAGAGTGCAAAAAAAGGTAAAAACAATTTTTTTTTCTTTTCCTTTAAAAAAATAAAATAATGTTTCCATTTCAACTCCCATTCTCCATTATTAGTGGAAATATATGCGGTGTGTTTATTTTTTTTATGATAATAATAAAAAAAATATTATTAAATTTATAAAAAATAAAAAATTTGTAATTTATTAGAGGTAGTTTTTTTATTATTATATATATAGTTGAGTTTAAAAAATAATTGCAAAATAAAATAATAAAATAAGTCATATGAATAAAGGAAGTTAATAGTAAATTATGTAGACTAAAAAAAGTCATAAAAGATAATCTTATTAATTGTGAATAATTATGGATAGATTTATCCTCTTTAGGTTAGTTGGAAGAAAAGAAGGAGAGTATTCAACACCAAACTTGATTTAACGAAGACTTTAATTTGGCGGGTTGCTAATAATTAGAAAATAGGAGGTGTGGGTTAGGTAGTCTCTTATGCTAGGTAAGCCACACTGCCCCACATGGACAATCATTGGCAAGAACCAAATGTACCATCCTTGCATTTTCAATTTCCTAATTCTTACATTTTCTCTTGCTCCTTCTCTAAAACCTTTATGTTTCTGTTATCATAATCCACTATTATCAAATAAACATAATTAATTATTACAAAAAATAATTTTTTGTGTTTATATTATTTGATTAATTGTATTTTTAAGAAAGATAATGAAATCATTTGAAGAATATCAATTTATCTTTCTTGTATTAGATTTGGGGTCAAACCCATAATCTATCCTTTACATTTTTTTTTTGCATCTCAACTTATCTAAACAAAAGTTATTTGTATTTTTCTTTTATTTTCAGAGTACATCACCGAATACAAAAAATTATAAAAGAAATATTAATAATAGAGTATTTATTAAAAAAGTTAGTAAGTTAAGTCAAATGTAGTAATAAAATCATAATAAGGAGCACATATTCCATTAAAATTAAAAATGAAGGTGAATTTTGATTTGAGGTTTCATATATTTTTAGGTTTTCATGTGAAATCGATAGAGCTAAAATTTTAGAAAATTTATATGTAATTGCTAATATAATTAAATTGAAATTGTTTCTTATTTTCTTTTCGTATGAAATAAATCATACTGGGAAGAAATACACTCTTCTCATATGTTCAAGGTTTTCTAAATTCAATAAATAAATAAATAAATAAATAATATATATATATATATATATATTGATTTGAATTATGTAAGAACATGTACATGGAGAAAATAATCAAAACGTTAAACAAACAAAACCACAGTAAGACATGAAAAATCAACCAGCCTCCTGTACTAAAGATGTACCCCATCTTTTAAGGTGATGTGATTAAATATATATATACATATATATATATATATATATGAAGTAATAAAATACAATAAAAATTAAAATTGTGAATTTGAAATAATAAAAATTTTAAAATATGAAAAATAAATAAATTTACAGTTATTTAAAATATTTAATTTTAATTATTTTTTAATTTACAACTGTTATATCATTATTATTATTATTTACGTGGTTCTAAATGCTACTAATTTTACAACTATGTTATGATCTAATTAATAGATACTCTTCAATAGAAATACCGTTAAATTAAATTGTTAAATTCTTCAATATAGATAGTATTTATTTTTGTAAAATAGTTATGTAAAGGGATAAGTGTGTATAGAGTTGTTTCCTATCTATACTTGTTATTCTTTTCAATCTTTTAAATTATTAAAACATCTAATAATTTATTAGATAATTTATAAAAAATTTCTTTTTTAGTATTTTTATTTTATTTGAAAAATATTTTCTAACTATTATCCTACTTCTTCTTAATATTTTTATTTATTATTTATTTTTCTTTGATATACAAATTCTTACTCCCAATTTTAAGTATTCAAATCATATAAACTCTTCATTACTTTATTTTGATGTTTATAGGATTATTATTGATATTTGACATTGAAGAAAAGAAAACAGGTGTCATTCTGACTTTTAAATCATTGATATTATTATACTTTTTATGTGATTTTTATTTTTCTTAAAGATTATCTAATTAATATTTAAAATAAAATAATAAGAAATGAATACAACCATAAGTACAAATATACTATGATAGAATTAGAACTGAAACAAAAAAATCTCATGCATCAGGTGAAGATACGTTTTTATTTTGGGATAAAGATACTTAAACTCGTCATCCCATTATTATCCTTAAAAAATGAAAGAAATGTGGGAGAAAAATAAAAAGGAAGAAATGAGAGTGAAAAATGAATAAAATTGTGTAAAAAATGTGGTTGATGTAATAAAATAATTTTCTATATTAAAAATATTTCAATATAAAATAATATTTTAAAAAAATAAGGTAGAGTTATTTTTATATAAAAACTTTTATGTTAGCTATCATTATACAACTTGACATCTCAGTTAAACTGACACCTCAAGTAACAACAATCATTTGTCATTACATGAAAAAATATTATTAAAATAAATAAATAAATAAATAATTATAAAAACTGACTAGATGGAAGCCTATTATACCAATGAAATGGTTAATAAATCATTAATTAGCCAATTTATCATCACATTCATTTCCTTCACGAAAAATATGACTAACCTTAAACCCGATTTTCCCACAGTAATTAATAGAAGTATTCCATCGATTACGAAATATTTACGGAACATTAGTCCTAACAGTAAATGCAACACAAATCAAGGCAGAATCACATTCAAACCAGACATTAGTACCTCATCTTTTGTGCTTCCTCCGTAGCATGTGTAACTCCATAAAACTCAGGAACCACGCAATTTGAACTTCAAGAAACACGGAGAAAGCACCAATAAAATCCCTCATACTCCCACAACAAATATCTCCACAAGTAGCAAGACCAGGATACCCCATAGTAGCCCCATCAATGTTAATTTTAACCCAATCCGGTGAAGGAAACTCACATCTAACAGGAAGAGGACGAAGAACATTACCACTACGAGTATTAATACAAAAAAACTTAATCACGTCAAAATTTAACATATCATTCTTCATTAAAGCTTTAGACGAATTTCCCACTAGACAAGTTAAGTCTTTAATCATCGAAATAGTCATAGAAACATCAATCTCATCCTGAAATCTAGCACAATTCTTCATACGTCATATCATTCAAATAGAAAAAGTTATCACAACAAACTTAATCAATTTAACCAAAGGATTACCATCATGATCCGAGGCATCCTCAAGATGAGGCATATCTGCAAAATCATTCTCCACTCCACTTGTTTTTATCATAAGCAAGGTGATTCAAGAATGACCCTGCATTAGCCCTGCCAGGAACATCAATGTTCAATTTATCAGTGGGGCCTTCCACGAGCTTCGGATGTGGATCTTTTTTCCGATGCTCTTTACGTTGTTTAGGAATCGTGATCCTCCCCTGTTCCCGTTCATCATAAATTGTCTTCTGAAAAGGTTTATGTTGAGGCCCAATAACATAACCCTGGTCATGAATCACCCGACACTAAGCAAGTTCATGCCCAATCATCTTACAGTGAGAGCAAAATGGAGGGAGCCACTCATATTCCACATCAGCTACAAAAACAAAGTTCAGACGTTCAACCAAAAGGTGATCGGGGAGAGGGGACAACAAATCAATATCCACCAACACTCTAACAAACATACCCCTATTATTTCTCATAGTATGCTCATGCAAAGAAAAATGAGTGTCAAGAGCTCTGATGATGGAAAATATCGCCCTTGGTTTCCAATACTCCAAAGGCAATTTGTAGATTCTAACCCAGGCCTGAGTTTTGGTACTCTTCATGGTAGCAGAACAAAGTCTTTTGTCTAGGCAAACAATCTCAATAAACCAGGAGATAACTTTAAGGAACCCATCCTGAGGGCCCATTGCATGCCTTCTAAAGAAGCGAACTCAAACTCATAGAAACCTTTCCCAAGAGGAATGACTTTCCACAATCCAAAAGCTTTCCACATTGGCTGCAACTTTTTAGTTAAATTCAGGTGTGTGAGAGGTTTATTCATCTTAAATAGAATAACTCCAGCATGAAGATGGGTCTTGCAATCCTCAAAACCAGCCAAGTAATTTGCCTCATTAATCCGGATAGCAATCATGTCTCCCTTAATACTCCCTTAATACAAGGAGTAGGTAACTAAGACAAATGAATGTCATAGGTAGAGTTAAAATAAAATAAAATAAATAAAAAAATAAAAATTTTATATTCTAAAAGAATATATATGTATATATATATATATATATATCAAAATAAATTACTTTATAAAATAAAAAGTTAAATGAATTAATTTTATTTATTATTGTAATATTTTTATTTAAATTATTTATTATATTATAATATAAATATGTTTTTTGTATGTAAATATAATAATTACATTAAAAACAGAATCAATAATATGATTATATATAATATATATGGTATTCATGTTCCATTTTTTTAAACTTTTTTTCAAAATTTCGTAAAAAGTCAACAATAAAAAAATTATTGTTTTCTTCGTATTTTATAACTTTGTTTTTCAACTTTATTCGCATTTCTTTTTCTCTTTTAACATATTATAAAAGAAGAAAAACAATATACATGCATAAAATAAATTTATTAAAGATTAAAAACAAATTAATAATTAGTTTAACACAGTACGTTACCAGAAGAAATATTATACGATATATTTTACTGAAAATAAAAGGCTTCTGATTAAAAAATTCCTTTATTTATATTGCTTCCCTGAAATAAAAGGTAATGTGTTTCATTTGAAATCTTTCACATTTATAGCAGGTGAAACAAAAGCAATATTTGGTTCTGAGATTTTTTGGACATAAATAAAATATTAATATAAAATTCATTTAATGCTTGATTATATCTTTAAAAAATAGACAACTTATATATTACATTAAATAGTAAAAATGTTAAGTAAAACTCTGGTTTGATTTTTTTTTCAATTTTATGGATTTAGACCATCTAATTTTGTAAGACTTTGTTCTAATATGTGGTTTTAATTTATCTGTTAATTTAATATTTAACATAAAAAAACCACGCGATTGTAGATCAGGATGTCACGCTATCATTAAACATTAATTACATTAATTTAATAAATGAATTATTTACTTGATTAAAAGAGTGCTAAGATGAAATTTATGGATAAATTAAGATACAAATATAGGAAAGCCAAAAACATATAATTAAATTGATGCGACCTATAAGGAACACTAAAAAACATGTACTATGATTAGCATAAAAGACATGCAATTATTTTCATATATTAGGAAAGGAGATGAATAAGTATTAAATTATATGACAGACAAAAAGAAGGAATTAGAGATGAAAAGTGATTTGTATAGTTTAAAAGTTTGAAAGAATTTTGATTTAAAATACATTGAATGAAAAATGAAATGTAAGTATATGGATTTAATTTGTATGGATAAAAGTTGGAAAGTTTGAATAAATGAAAATATAAATGAATAAGTAGTAGCAGTTGTATTAAAAAGAAAGAAGGTTATATTATTATTATTATTATATTGATAAGAAGAGTTATCTATAAATTGACGGCACGCCAGGCTAGCATGTTGAGCATGATTGGTGATTGGTGTGGGGTCCACTCTCCTTTCTCTTCTGTCAATTCCACATGCATTTCCTCATTATTATTCCATTTCTTGTTCCCTCACCCACCGTTTCACACACTGCCTCCTTACGTGTTCTATCTCTCCACTCTCCACTCTTGCCACGTGTGCCACCTCAGACAACCAAACATCTTCTACAACCTAAGAGTCTCATTAACCTAAGAGTCTCATTGGTTGCCAAAATCAAATTCACATGTACTTGCTTATAAACACTTACACACATTTCAAAAATAGTTATGGGTTAGAACACTAAATTACTTTTTTTCTCAGTATAAATTTTATATATTTACTATATTTATAATAAGAAAATTATTAAAATAATATTATCAGATAAATGATTTTTTTAACATAAATTATATAATATATTACTGATGTATTAATATAATATTTTAACATCTTAATTTATATTAAAATAATATTTGATAAGTATACAAAAATTTATTATAATAATTTTCTCACTATAAATATTTATAGTTTAAATTAAAAAAAAACTAATTTCACTTGAATACATAAGAAAAAAAAACATTTAACTCAATAATTATTATAGAATGAACTAATTTATCAAACATAGTCAATGATACAACGGTGTAACCATCATTTTTATACTATTACTATCATTATTTAAATTATATACAATTAGTATTATTTTTTGTATACAACTATTTTGTTATAAAACATTAAAAGGACTTTATTATATTTTTAATAAAAATAGTTAATATATACAACATTATTGTTAGTGCGGAAGGTTGATTATTGACTAATCTTCCGGTAAACTTAAATTTATTGATTATTTTTTATTGAATGTTCTTTTTTATCGGATTTTTGTATATTTAAAGAATCTAAACCTATTGTTACTCAAACAAATAAATGAAATTTTAGTTTCGAATACATTGTACATTAATAATATTAATTTTTTTATTTATAAATATTTAATTTGAAAATAAATAACATTTGATTTGATTTATATTTTCATATAAAAATAACTATAACAAAATATTTCATAGTAAATCATTAAAAATGTATATGATTTTTTTAAAATAAATTATTGTATAAATTAATAATTTTATTATACATGACAATTTACCATTAAAAGAGATTTAAAAAAAAATATTAAAGTCAGATAAATTCATTTTGAAAAATATAATGTACTTAACACACATATATATATATATATATATATATATATATATTTAACTTGACTTTTATGTTATATCAAATATTTCAATAAAAGTTTATTATCAATATTTCTCGAATAAGTAGGTCAGTTATTATAAAACAATGAATCGAGAGTTGATGTTTTTAGTAAAAAAAATATTCATATTTAGTATTTTATTATTGAAATAAAATTTCCTTTAATAGTATATATTTGTATTTATTGGTACAAAATAAAAATAATTCTATATAAAGAAAAAGATAATTTTATCTAGTTTTATAATTATTAGTCTTATAATTCTAAGCATTTAATAAGTAAAAACAGTCCATTAATATATATTTTTATCTTTTACCCTTTAACATTTCATCATCATCATCACCAGTATCAATTACTTGTCTCTTTTCTGTTCTGATTTCTCTTTATGTCTACACTGAATAAATATTAATTAGTTATAATATTAATTACCTATGTGGAATGATATGATCTAATAAATTTACTGTTGGGAGTATGAAAAACATATATATAAAAGTGTGCGTCCATGTCATGTAAGAAAGGATTATTAATTCTCTCCTTTCCTGTCTGTCATTTACATGATTAATGCTTATAATATTCAGTAACTTGCATAAAGCTGTCTCTGTCCTCCTCTTAACCTTGCTTCTTGCTCCTCCCCTTCAATATTCTTTCTCTGCCCCTGCAATTCTTTTTAATTTGGTTCTTTCTGGGTGATTGTGTCCCTTGTGCCTCTGTCACAAGTTTTGACCCAAGAACATGCTAGTACGTATGTTTCTCTGCTTGATTTTGTTTTGTTGTCTTATATTGCTGTTGGGTTTATAACTGTGCACCAAATCTGTTTTCAATTTTAAATCTTTCTACACATTAGAGGCTTGAATTAGTGAGTGTATATCTGTACCCCATTGGGCAACGTGTTTGATTCCATCTGGGTTTGGTCTTGCTCCTTTCAGAGGCCCGATAGTTGCTGTGATGGCAGACTCCAATGAAAATCTCTATGATCTGTAAAACTTGCACACTTTTCATTTCGACCCTCAAATAATGCAATTTAAAACACTTATTGTTTTCTTCCAAGTCTTTCTCAATCCTTTTCAATTCATCAAGACACACTTTTACATTTACATTCATCATTACTGAGGAGAAGAGTCTTTTGTTTTGATTACTGCCTTTGCTATCAATTTCTCCACTTTACTCTTTATTAACTACGGAAATGTTTACTGGTAAAGGGAAGTGAATTATTTATTCATATAACAAGATTCTTTATCTCTGTCTTGAATCAATTTTGGATATAGTAATCCTAGGAACCTGTGAATTATTATTGTATTTGTGGGACATCTTGTGAATCAATGTTTTCATTTTCCCTCATCAATGTTTTCTCATTTTCCCTCCCCAATTCCTTGTTCAGGTAGCATTGCTCTTGCTGCTGTCGCTAAGCAATGAAGTCAGAGTCAATGGTGATGGTGGTAGCAGACAGTGTGAGCATAATCCAGCACCAAAGCCAAGACCGCACACTGTCTCCATCTTGGAGTTTGGCGCGGTTGGGGATGGTAAAACGTTGAACACTATTGCATTCCAGAATGCCATCTTCTATCTCAAGTCATTTGCGGACAAGGGTGGTGCTCAGTTATATGTGCCACCAGGAACATGGTTGACTAAAAGTTTCAATCTTACTAGTCATCTGACACTCTTCTTGGAAAAAGGTGCTGTCATTCTTGGATCTCAGGTATTTCACCTTTTTTCTTTTACTGACTTTTGATCATTGTCCTTTTTACTGAGGATAGCACATGTAACACATTGCAGTCTGTTTTTTCTACTCTTACTGATAAGTGTTTTTTCTACTTGTTTTTTTTTTTTTCAATGTTATTCTTGTTTTGGATGGTAGGATCCGTTTCACTGGGATGTTGTTGATCCATTACCTTCTTATGGTCGAGGAGTTGAAGTTCCAGGGGGGAGATATCAGAGTTTAATAAATGGATACATGTTAGATGATGTGGTGATAACAGGTTTTTTCCACTCCCAACATTTTTTCTTTTTCCTCTTACCAGCAGATTTTCCTAAATTTTTCATCTTTCTGATGCGTATGTTTATGACTTGAATTTTCATATCTTTTTGGGTTTTACTAGGTAATAGTGGAATCATTGATGGCATGGGATTGGCATGGTGGGAGTTGTTTAACTCTCATTCCCTGAACTACAGCCGTCCACATATTATCGAATTAGTAGCATCTGATCATGTGGTTGTTTCAAATCTTACATTCTTGAATGCCCCTGCATATAGCATCCACCCAGTTTACTGCAGGTAAGTTCCGTGCTTCTTCTAAACATCACTATAAGTAATATCTATTTTCAAAGAACATGTGATATTGATTTGGTTATGTATTGCCAACAGCAATGTACATATTTACAATGTTTCAATCTCCGCTCCTCCAGAATCCCCTTATACGATTGGCATGGTACCAGGTGTGTTTTACATATTATGGATTTTACATTTAGCAACTTTGTTAGCACGAATTTCAATATCTTATCATAAATGTTACCAATACTCACTTAACTAATTCTCATGCACTTTAATGTCTTCAGATTCTTCTGATCATATTTGTATAGAGGATTGTGTCATTGAAACGGGCTATGATGCAATTGCCCTCAAAAGTGGCTGGGACGAATATGGCATTGCCTATGGCAGGCCAACTGAGAATGTACACATTAGAAGGGTGCATTTGCAAGCTTCTTCTGGCTCTACTATTGCATTTGGCAGTGACATGTCTGGTGGCATTTCAAATATTCTTGTGGAGAATGTTCATCTTTACAACTCGAGGAGTGGCATTGAATTCAGAACCATGAGGGGTAGAGGTGGTTATATGAAGGAAATCGTGATATCAGGGATAGAAATGGTGAATATATACACTGCAATGGCCGCCACAGGTTATTGTGGATCTCATCCTGATGACAAATTTGATCCCAATGCTCTTCCACTTTTGGACCACATTATTTTGCAAGATATGATTGGCACAAACATCACTATTGCTGGAAGCTTTGCCGGACTACAAGAATCTCCCTTCACAAACATATGCCTTTCCAATATAAATTTGTCTATAAATTCTGTTTCTTCCATTCCTTGGGAATGTTCAAATATCTCTGGATTTTCAGATTCAGTTCTTCCCAAACCATGTCCTGATCTTGAGACCCTTTCGGATTGTCTCTCCCTTGTGAGTATCAGGGGAAAAGCTGCGGACATGTGATGTGATGTGACAATAATCCTCTGTCAACAAAAAGGTTCATATTCTTCAATTCCCTGCTTGAAGGCCTTTTAAAAGTGATTAGCCATTCCTATATCAGATAAAGCCGCATTCTTTCAAATAAGACAGATATTCGGATCATTCATTTTTCCATCCTAAGATTTCCATTCTTCCTTGCTGCAAGCAGCACAATATTTGTTGTACAGCTTCATTTCTTCATTCATGTGTAATGAAATTTTGGTAGTACCCACAAGAAGACTCAAGTTCATATACTCTTACTGGTGCATGTCCTTTGAGATAATGTGATTTCACTGTAAAGCATGTGATGAATTTCCCTGAGTCTCAATTAAAGAAATTTCCTTTTTTAGGTGATTAATAGTATTTATAGTTGAAACTAAATTCATATTATTTATCCATGTAATTTTAGAGTTTAATTTTAAGAAATTGTTAACATAATTTTTTTAAGATATCGACAAATTATAAATTATTTTTAATATAATTATTTTTAAAAAAGTCAATCATGAAATTATAACTGCATGATAATGAGTATTAGTATATTAATTACTTTTATAAATTTAAATCACCATTTGGTTCAGTTAGTAAATCAATATCGGTAATTAAAGTAATTAATAATAATTTTCAGGTCACTCATCATTATCAATTGAAAAAATATTAAATATGTTTTTCTGTTTTTCTCGAATTAACTTTTTTTTGTTCATTTTTGGTTTATGTAGTTTTTCTTTATAATTTTGAAAAAGTTAGTTTTAGTTCATGGTAATCTTTGTTACAACAAATGTTAATGGTCATGATGTGATCAGAAACTATAAATAAGAATAACATATTTACCAAGATTATAAACAAAAATAAATTACATGAAATTAAAACAAAATTAAGATTGCAAGAAAAAAAATATTACTTTGAACTCCATGAACTAAGTATAACATTTTATTTTCTTATTCACTTTCATTGTTGGTATATGTTACACACAATTTAGATATAACATTATATATGTCTTGGCTGTATTGTTATACAACCATATTAGAATTTTAATTCAATGATACATACGGTAATGTTGTTGTTGATGCTGGTCATTTGAGCTGTAGATTTTAGATTACCCTCTTTATGTGTCATTGTTATACAATTGTGACAATGATGCCAGAATAAATGATACAACAAATAGAAAAATCTTATAAGCAACAATGAGAGCCTATAGTTATGATTGGTGAATTTTCCACACCTTTTGTATTGTGTCCACACACTTCGTAAAGTGAGAACCAACTTGAATGACTATACTTTGAATATTTGTTGTATTTGCATAGAACATGTGCATGTACATTAACACTTATATTCATATGTAAATATATATATATATATATATATATATGCTTCGTAATTTAATTTATCATTCTGAAATTGAATTTATATTTTTTTGTACAAATAAAAAAAACAATGACAATGATAGTCTATTTTCGTTGAGACGATGTCATATTCTTGGAAACCACCGCCTCCTCCTCCACCATCTTTTTTTTTTCTCTTTCCTTCTTCATTTTCTCTTCAATTTCTCTCCCACACCTCGTCCATTCCAAATTCTGATCATGCCACGTTGTAATTGAGATGTTCGGCTACATTTCTACCCGATCAGATTTTCTAAACTTGTAGAAATATTAATTTTTGATGGTTTAATATTTAAGTGTTGTTTTTTTATGTTAAATAGGATTTTGAATATTGTAGATTTCGTTTTGAATGATATTGTATGATGAAAATGGTATGAAATTGAATTCATACACTTGAAATAATGTATAGACTGATATTTGTTGTGTATTAAGTATTGATGCCTATAACAAAGATCTTCGAGCTTCATTGATGATCTAAGTCACATAGACTAAGATATCAGGTGGTGATATGCTGATGTGAAAGTTTATGCACATCGTGAAATATGAGATGCACGACTTGAGTTGTATTGAACTTATCCTGATGTGAATGCAATAACAAGAATACATGATTCTTTGACATTCTTAGGAGCAACTTGAGTTGGTCATGAAATGACACTTTACTTAGAATTGGATCAATGTTCTAATTCAAGAACCCACCAAGACTTTGCACCAAACCAAAACTCATATGAAAGTCCATATATTGTCAAATGGAATCAAACCACAAGGAATGAAGAACAAGAATGGAAAACCGAACAAAATTGCAAGATTAAGCTACTGCACCGAACAGAAATTGAAAACAAAGCTGGAAAACACAAATTTAAACGGTGAAAACGATGAAGAACACTAAAACAAACAAAATTACCGATTGAAATTGAAGAACAAGATAAAGGAAGATGACTTATGTGATTGAAGCAAGGATTGGGAATGGACACGCCAC
>Ga0123342_1005343_pt1 | contig 18697 bp, 8 predicted proteins | sample Turbeawhitnodule_FD_89960 | JGI IMG/M metagenome (GOLD analysis project Ga0123342, IMG submission 89960) | Root nodule microbial communities of legume samples collected from Mexico - Turtle bean Mexico white nodule | ecosystem: Host-associated > Plants > Roots > Nodule | place: Mexico: Nepantla...
CTATTGGCCAAAGTTGATAGTCAAAGAAACAAAGTAACAAGGCAATGCAAAAAAGAATTCCAAAGAAAAACCTAGGTTGAATACTTCATTTCTATTAAAAAAAAAAAAAAAAAAAACTCACACCAAGCTCATGTAACCACAAACAATACCACTCCAAATGACCCACTCCTTTGAGTTGACCATGAAACTGAAGAAGTGGATGAAAAGACATCTCCTAATTTTTTGGTTTTTGGTTTCCAAAATACATGTGCTGAAAACAATTTTCAAAACTTAACCCGATGAAAAATAATTAGTTGACTAGCATGACATTATTTTAGAAATAATTTTCAAAACCAAAAAGTGGGAAGTAAATCGAACAGACCACTAGTTAGTACTTCACCCACAAATTTTTTTGCTCCAATTCTGCCTACAATGCAATCTGAAGAAACATTAACTGCCCATACGGATATGGATATGGATAGATATGATGGCCCCAACATAGGTTCAGATTAAACAGACAACATCACCGTTTTCTTACACGATGTTACCGTCATGTTACCGTGTCATAACATGTTCACCATCATGTTATCTATGACAGACAAAATTCGGTGGTATCGTTCTCCAGTCACAATTGAAATTTTCCACAGTAATTTACATACTAAAGGTTTGCACGAAAGTTAGCATAGACTACTGAAGTGAATTTCTGATCAGACTACCAAAATCCCATAAAAACTGGACATAAGTTTTGTTCAATAATAGGGGTGATAATGATGTATAAAATGGATGCTTCAAACAAGAGAGCAAAATATGCAATGCATAGAATAGGAATGAACGAAACAAATGCAGCAACGAATCATATCGTTGAAATAACCAGCTAAAAGAAATTGTCAATGCCAGCTACCGTGTTGTATAGTGAAAACTAGAAGGAACGAAAAGTATTCAACATCAAAAAGAGAGTATTGTTATCTAGAACAACAATACATTGAAGAAATATAATTATTAGGGTTTCTACCGCGTTGTGCTCAATCGAATTAATTAACGAATAGAACAACATAAAAAGAGAATGAAGAGGATACGGTGTTCTGGAATGCTTATCTCTGGAATTAACGGCCAAAGGATTTGAAGCCAAAATTGACTGAACGGCGGTGAGATCCCCGGACCTTGCCGCCGTATGAAGGTCGTCGGCGGCCTTCGATCTCCGTGGATTACCCATCTGCTCCTTCTTCTTCGCCACCACAAACCCTTCTCAATTCTGAATCTATAACACTACTTCCTCAACCCTTTTCTCTTTTCTTTTTTCTCCTTTCTTTAATATTAATTAGAACATTGCTTAATTCATTTTATCTTAAGCAACCTTGTTCTCTAGGTACTAATTGGTAACATTAACCGTTGAAGCATTTGAACGTTAATATTTTAACTGTATAAAAATTACATATAATAGGGTGAAATTTGAAAGTAGGAGTGAAAAAGGGGGAATTTCCAAATGTTGAGAGCTTGTTAGAAATTCCAAGAGTGGTGAGAATTAACAATTATTTTATAATAATATTTTAAAAATTCACATGACTTTGTGAATATATGTTCTAAACATTCTTTTTCTTATATAATAACTCTTCTCTTTACTAATGTTTATATATATATATATATATATATATAAAAAAATTTATGTTAAATATTATTATGTAACTTCACAACACCTCAATCAACAACAATCATTTATCATTAATATTATTAAAAAAATTATAAAAATATAAAATATTAAACCAAAACTTAAATGTTAACAAAAACGATACATAATTTTTATAAAAAATTATAAGAACAAATAAAATGGAAACATATTATAACAATAAAATAGTTATCTATGAATAAAATACAGTTATTTAAGTTTCATAATTTTCAAGGTAAATCAAATAATGAAACATGAAAATAAAATCATATAATAAAACAAAGTTTAGATTAATATTCGTTACTAAAGAAGGATAAAGTTTGATAAAGTTTTCTTATAAACTATGACTTAATATTTCGAATGATGTAACTATGAAAGTAGATGGAAAGGGTCAGGATTACTATAAATACTACTAGTATTGTGATTATTTTAAAAAATAAAATAAAAACCCAACAAAATTTTAATGGCATATGCTACAAGAAAAAAATAGTTTTATAAACTAATTTATTAGTCTATATAAAATAATAAAATTAATTACTAATTTAATTAGATTCATGAAAAAATTAGATTAATTAAAGATTATATAATTTAAAATTAAGTAGTAAGTAATCAATATCTTAGTGATAATAATGTTAGATAGTAATTTATAAACTATTTAATAATTTTTATTAATAATATAAATTACTTTACATATTAATATTTTTTTAAATTTATAAAATAATACCTACTTAACCAAGTAATTATTTTTTGTTTTAAATTAGTTTATATTTAATAATTTTTTATAATAATAAATTAAATATCGTCATTCAAAAGTTTGTCCAACTCTACAAACAAATTGTCTAAAAAGAAAGAGTCATTCTCAAAATTTGTAACTTCCTTTAAAATTCATGTAAAAATGTATACTATGAGATCCGAGAAAAAAAGAAAATCAAGAGGGATTTACATTCCTAAGATACAAATATGTTGTTTGTCATCACTAAATATAATAAAGAAAAAGTACATGTTAATGAAAATAAAACCAACTTAGATATGTATAACAAACTTTAAGAAAATCGTGTTAATAAGTGAAGAATATGATCCACAATTACCTATTATGGATACTGAGGGCATGAAATACATTGGAAAGTTTATGTAAAAAGTTAAAAAAAATTGGTATATGATTTAAGTTTAATAAGGTGACAAATGATAAATTATCTCTTTTGTTTAGATTAATGAGTGAACTGTGAGAAATTATGTAAATTAATTTTTATAAAGTGATTCACATGATATAGAGTTTGAACTTTGTGTCCGAATATGATTTAATAATAATAATAGAATAAAGGATTTATTGGTTAACGTGAAAAATATATATCTGATGATACGTAATGAAAACCTACATTTGATGGATATTGGAAATTAAGAGTAATAAGGTTTTATTTTTACAAATAAAAGTTGTCTCATTGTTAATCATCAAGAAGGTGTGTGACAATAACAAAATTATCAAAGAGATAGATTGAAAATAAATGAGGTATAGAAAAAGCTCACCTAAGATCTCTCATGGATCAAGGTAAGTGTTTATCTCTTTCCTAATTGTATGTAAAGCATGTGAGAATCAAAGACGAATAAGATCTGTATGTGAACATTATTGTATGTTGCGTTCATTAATGTTTTAATTTACATGTGGTATCAGAGTCTCTTTGCTCATTTTATGATTCTCCAATGTTTTAAAAAATCTTAAGAACCCTAATTTCAAAATATTCCCAATTTGTGAACCCTAATTTTAAATTAGGGTTTATCAATCACAATATCCATTCCTCAATAACAGATCCCTAACCTTCCTGCACCCAACACCATTAACGCCGTTAACACCCTGTACACAAACTCATTATTGGAGTCGTTGTCGGTGCGGAATCGCAAGCTACCGTCGCTCGCATATTCTCCTTCGTCATTCGTCCATCTCTGTTGCTGGTAATGCTTGCAGCGACGACGCGGTTGGCCGCGACCTGGTTCGGCGTCTAGGATCAAGATCGAACCCAAGCGTGGCAGTTCGTTGGTTGACGCGGTGGTTCCTGCGCCCTTTGGCGGCGTGGTGGCGTCGGGTTGGAGAGGGAGAGCAACAGCGTCGCGCGGTGATCGTTTGGTGGCCTGGTGGTCGTCTCCCTGAACGGGATCCAACACCTTTTGTTCGTGCGACACGCGCTGGTTCATGATTGGCGACAGCGGTGGCTGTGATTATGTTTTAGGGTTTTAGCAAAAGGGAAAAAGTAATAGAGTGTTTTGAATTATTTACTGCACCTTAAGATTCAAGTTATTATAATATAATGTTGAATTCAATTTATGAACCGCATGTGTGAATTCCCTGCACCTTACGTTATATCGTCATTAATTCCTACACCTTACGTTATATCGTTATGTTATAATGTAATTCAATTTATATTAAATTAAAGTTTAATTAATGAAATTGTTAAGTGACCCTCGGGGTTGGCTACTCTGCTTTGAGCAGCATACTTAATGCGCTTTGATGTGTATGATGCGTAAATGACGCGTGGTGCACCACCTGAGTTTGGGGAGTTGGTATTTTGTCCCGGATTGATGTGTTGGTGGTGTTGGTGCACGGGAGTGTCCTTCCCGTTCGGATTCTTCAAGTCACTGAAGTAGTCTTTTGTTATGCTCCTTTAGTTGAGCCATTTCCTCTACTTGCCGACGTCGTTCTTCTTCTTGCTTACGCTAATCCTCCTCATGATGCAACTGATCTGCAATTCCTTTCCGCAATAGATCTTGCATCTGGGCTTGAAGGGCCTGCAACATCGCCATTTGATCCTCTACCGTGTTGTCATTATTTGCGTTATTCACTGTGGATACCATTCACTACAAGAAAAATTGGAATTACATACAGTCAAAATCCGTATGTAAGACCCAAAATCCGTATATAAAATAGGTTTACATACGGGCAAAAATCCGTATGTAAAACTGTCGTAGGTAAGCGTTGCATACGGATTCTGAATCCGTATGTAAATTACATACGGATAAATCTGTATGTAAATTACATACGGATAAATCTGTATGTAATATCCGTATGTAATTACATACGGATTTATCCGTATGTAATGTAAAAAATTTATTTTTTAATTTTTTTATTATTATTTATCTCTATCTATATTTTTTATTAATCCTAAAGGCATTCTGCACTGGCTAGGACTCAAACCCAAGCCATAGGACTCGAAACCAAACCCCAAATAATATTGCAAGCAAATTGCAACAGCCAGGATTCGAACCCAAGTCTTTCCAGTGACCAGTGGTTAAATTTTCTTTGGTTGCTGAAGGGTTGCTGAAGGAACCTGGCTTCGAATCCCATTCACTGCTAATTTTATTTTATGGTGTCAATATTTACATACGGATTATATTCGTATGTAATTACATACGGAAAAAAATCCGTATGTAAACTTGTTTACACGGATTTTAATTCCCGCTCCATGGTGCCAAAAATTACATATGGAAAAATCCGTATGTAATACCTGCTTACATACAGATTAAAAATCCGTATGTAATGTTGATTTTACATACGGATTTTGATCCGTATGTAATAATTTGTATGTAATTCGCGTTTTTCTTGTAGTGATTGTTGCTTATCAAAGTCCTTGTGACTGAAAGGTTGGAAATTACTCGGGCCCCACGATGGGCGCCAATTGTACCTGTGGGGATGATGAGGCATGAGTAATGTTGATCCACTTGGTACATAATTTGTTGTCGTGCTGGTAGTTCCTTATTTCTTCAAAGTTCTTCCTCTCCTACACGTGTGCTCCGTTGGTCGGAGGAGTACCTACAATTGCATTTCAACGCTCAAGTCAATGCTAGTGATTAGTCTGTTCTCTTAGGATATAAAAAACGTACCTTTCCCCCGTTCGAAAGTCTTATTTATAGGTTGACCTGGGCTTTCCTTTGTGTGGGTCAGATAATCAGTTCACTAAGACGTGTGTAGTGGTTCTCAGTTCATGTAGTGGCTTCCTGAAATCGTAGAAATGTACTCAAAGTGTTTTTGACTTATTCAACACTAACTATAACCGTTTTTTTACCACGTATTTATTATGTTATATATTATTAATTCACAGCTTTGGTCATTCGGGTATACATCTTTTATTATATATTTTTTAAAACTGTCATTGGTATATAACTCTATAAATTGTAGAAGTGGAATTTGTTAATATAAAAAATAAAAAACATGCATTATAAAAAGTATCATAAGAAGATTATATTTTACGGATGTTTTGTGATTTCAAAATGGGCAGTCAAGATTTATCTCACAAAGATAAACAAAAACTTGAACGAGTTTGTCACTTGACTTTCACTTGGCATATAGTTGATGTGACAATATTCCCCTGTTGACATATCATTCCATTGATTTCATATTGATTAAACATAAAAGATATTTTCTAATATATATATATATATATATATATATATATATATATATAATATAAATGAAAAAATTATTTATAAAGTTAAATTAAATTTAAAATTTATTTTTTAATATAATATCACGTCAACTTATTCGAATGAGAATATGTTAGATATATTGTGTCACTCATAATAGTGTTATACTAAAAATAATAATATTTGTGGATACATTTTATAATATATGTGAATGAATTTTTTTTTATCTTAAATCGATTTAATAATAAGATTGATAAGTTAAAATGTATTCTTTTAATAGCTATAAAATATATTTTTTTACTTGAGTTAAATTTAAAGTGAAATTCTTAATAGAAACCTTAATAAAATGAAATGTAAGTGTAATGTAATGTAATGAGGTGGATTGTGGAAGCAAGCAAAGTGGTTGATAGAGGTCTGCTTAAATGTGGCATGATGGGTGGAAGGGTTTTATTTGCAGAGGTTTCTGATGAGAGCGACCTCATTATGATACCTTTAACTTGAATAATACAATCAATTAATCTATTTATCATTCCTTCATTAGCCTTGCGTGAACGATAATCTCTATCAATTCATTTCACTTTCACTTCTTCCCTACAATCATGGCTTTTTCCATCACTACATTCATTATTTTATTCATTCATTTTTTTTCCATCCACCCGTTATCTTCTCTACTCACTTGAAAAAACACAAAATTGGAGGCACACTTAAAGTTAACAAAACATACAAAAAGCAGCCCAAGAAACGGTGCCACCTTACCTTTTGCATGCGCTCTACGCACCACGCGTACCTCCCTCTATCATCCTTTTCCGCTTCTGCAACTGCAAAACTGTTTCTCATTCATACTAATTTTAAATAATCCAATTTATATTCAGATACTTTTATTCTTAAAAATAAAATAATATAAATGTTTTATTTTTTACAATTTCCTTAAGTTTCCAGAAAATTTGATGGGCCCCCAGCCAGTTGTCCCAACGTCTTTAATCTCCCTCCCCCACCCACCTCCTCCATCTCACTCCCATGCCAAAATCCACAAACGACAAAACAATGCAGAACCTACGTTCGGAAATTCCAAACATAGAAAAACTGTTGGGTTTCTCTTTCGACGAAAACATGAGATGAGAGATATGATATGCATGCGGTCATGAAAATCACGCTCACGAAACCATTCATCCTAAGGTGTTTCCTCGTCTGCCTCTTCCTCTCCCTCCCATTCCTCTTCTTCTACCTGTTATTCCCACAACAACAACAACCCTTCCATCATTCTGTAACAACCAAAGACCTCACAATCCGACCCGGCTACTCCTCCTACCAATCCTACATACAGCGCCAGCTTAACAAGACCCTCAATCCCAGGCTCCGCAAAATATGGACAACCCGAGACTGGGACCGCAAGATTCCCGTCTTTGCGCGCTTCTTCAACGACCTTAGGGACAAAAACCTTCTCCGGAACACCTCCAAGGCGCTCTGCATCGGTGCGCGGGTGGGCCAGGAGGTGGAGGCGCTGCGGCGAATCGGAGTGGCTGACTCCGTCGGAATGGATTTGGTTCCTTATCCACCTCTCGTTGTCGAGGGTGACTTTCACAACCAACCGTTCCGCAACGACACGTTTGATTTCGAATTCTCCAACGTCTTCGACCACGCGCTGTACCCGCAGCGGTTCGTGGCGGAGATCGAACGCACGCTGAAGCCGGAGGGGGTGTGTGTTCTCCACGTGGCGTTGTCCCGGCGCGCCGATAAGTACTCCGCCAACGACCTCTACAGCGTCCAGCCCCTCGTCGAACTCTTCAACCACTCCGCTTTGGTTCACGTTCGCACCGTCGATGGCTTTGGATTGGACACCGAGGTTGCGTTTCGCAAGAACGGACCAACTCATCACCACCACCGTTTGTGATTGTTTTTCTCCCTCTTTTTTTTTTTTCCTTTTTTTTGTTTTCCGTGATAGGGTGGCCATTCTTTCTTTTCTGATACATTTTATTTTGTTTTTGTTTTTGTTTTTTATCTTTAGTGAATGGTTGAGTGGTGATAATCCGTGTGTAGTTTTGCTTTGCCATTTAGTTTATTGCACTGTGCAATTGCTTTGGTGACAGTCATTATATTAATTATGATGTAGAAGAATTTGTTTACTCAGACATATATTTTGAACTATTATTTTTACTTAAAATACTTGCAACAGTGCTTTTTTGTAGCATTTTTCTCTTTATTTTTTCAATTTTAATAAATAATGTGTGTGTCAATGAATTCAATAATAATTAGAAATAAAACCTGTGTCAGTTCGAATTTCTATTCAAGTAAGAAAATGCACTGGATAGTAGCGTGCAAGTATTGCTTAGGTTCCATCCGTGCCTGAGTAAGCAGAAATAAATTACATGTTATTATATGAATGAAATAGTAACAAAAAAACGCTCTTAATAGTAAGGAAAAGGAGTTATTGAATCACTATATTGTTTATGTATATACTTTTGGATATAAAGTATAAGTGCTTTTTAAAGTTTTTAGAAATTTTACTACTAAGAAAATTTATATATTTTCGAAAAAATAAAAACACTTCTATTCCGTGCATGATTCAGCATATTTATTAAAGAAAATTTATGACAAAAAGTTAACAGATTTAATTACATACGCAACAAAATTAAATAAAAATCACACTCTAGGGACCACTGTCCAATAAAATACTCAACAACATATAATGAGAAAATAAGTTATATTTAATCATATCAATTCTCTAATACTTTTGGGATATATAATTAGAAGTAGTTTTTAAAGTTTTTGGAATTTTTTCTGTGAAAAAGAAAAACATTTTCTCAATAAAAAGATACAAACACGTTTATATTATAACCAAAATTAGTAAAATTAGTAAGAGATATACTTTAAGTCTAAATCAATCTTATAAAATCAAAGGTTTGAATTCAGTTATATACTATAAAATACTTTAATATCTAGTTAATGTGAGATCTCAACACATCTCTCTCGTCAAGACTTTTATTTATGATAAATTACAAAATGACTCTGATATCATATTAAAAATTGGACTTTAAATGTAATTTAATGTTATAAAATCGACTTATATAATAAAGATTTGCACTCAATATATTATGGAATGCTTTAATATCTAATCCTGAGATGAAAAAAAAAACACTCCTATCTTATATTGAAATATCAATTTAATACCACATCCATATTTTAAACATTTAATGTAGTATTATAATGACTTCCAAAAAAATGCACGTGCTTATATTGGTACTTTTTATTTCATTCAAAATTATATAATTTTTTTATAAATAATTAATTAAAAGTAAAAAATAATACAACTTAATATATATAATTTTTTAAAAATGGTATTAAAAAGCTTATATAAAAAATATTTTAAAACATGATTAAACTATTTTGAAATAAAAAATTATTATTATTTCTTTTATTAAATAAATAAATAATTTTTTATTTATCTATTAAAGTATAAAGTTATTTAATTAAAAATGACATAAAAAATTATCACATGATGTATCTCTTTACATAATGGTATTTATATAACCGTATTTTTAAGTTATTTAATTATTTTGAAATAAAAAAAAAATTAATTATTTATTTTATTTAATAAATAAATAATTTATTTAGATTTAATGAAAGATAAAATGATTCAATTAAAAAAAAACATAAAAAATAATAATATAGATATTATGAAAGTGGGAGTAGAGGCTTAGGTTGTGCGGCTCCTTAAGATGGCCGCCATTACTAATGAGTTATCCAAAGTTTTGAGTAGGGAATCTATAAACACAACTAATCTGCTCTGTCAAATTTACTACCAATCAAAGCAACAATTGTCTACAGCCAAATTCAAAGATCAACAATGAACTGGAAATTTTGTTGGACATATACAGGACCATGACTCGTAAAACTTTACAAAACGGTATTAATTGCAAATTTAAGAACCGTTTGATAGGGTCGCAAACTCAAGTTTATGTCAATGTTTCAAGTTTTTTGTCAGCATTTGTCATTGAAGTGAACTTTCTTTATAAAAATGTAAACTGATTTCTAAACACATATGAAACAATGAAATGTGTAGGCCGCGGAAGAATATCCTCCAACCTATCCCAGGTTGATTATTCCTCCAGAATCCAAAACGCAAAAAAACTTGTCCTTTTCCTTACCATAATTGGATTGATTTCTAACTTTAGAATGTAGATCATTGTGATAGAAATTATAATTTAGATATTTATGATATATCATATAGAATAATATTACTCTTATATTTAGCAATTTACAATCATCTGGTCTTTTTATTTATTTGTTTATGTATCATATTGCTCTATGTCAACTCCTTATAATATACTAACATGCCGAAAAGTTGTACAGGTCTAAGTTTGTTGTCCAATTCTTGCCACTGTGACCAGTGGAATTATCTACAATTTTGTACCAAGCTTTAATAATTGGTCAAGTATTGTATCGGTTTTTGGTAAGAAAGGGGAGACGCCGAGTAACCCCAAAATTTAATAGACTATAAATAATTGGACGGCACTTAACCTCAAAACAAATACTAAAATCTGATTTCAATGAGAATGCTACTCTTTTTTGTTTTTGCGTAGCTGCACTTTTCACTAACTTCCACTAGTAAGTTTCACTATTTCAGGATGGTTACCCTTCTAGGTGGTTGTTTTCGGAGAGTTTCACAATTGGAATGAAACAAATACAATAGATGAAACCAGAAATAAAAAAATAATGATGATTTATCATTTAATCTCAACTGTTAGCTATTATTCGTTTTATTTGGATGGACTTTATCTATTTAATTTGGCATGTTCTGTGTCTCACTTTTAACATTACAATAAGAAAAGTGCTTCTCCTCAACCAACTTTTTTACGATTTAAGAGAAAAAGTAATAAGATTAATGAAAAAAAATGTGTAATAAAATAGACCACTGTGAGGGAGAGCAACAAAACGAAGAAAAAGTTCTAGAAGACAACAAAAAAGTCATTCTCTCTCACATTTTATTAGTAGTTTATTGAAATTTTTTATCATTTTTTTAATTTTAGTTGGGGATAGGATGTCAAATGAACCCATATAGGGTCTATTGTCCTCATTGACAGAAAATTTGTACAGAGAATTTGCGTATTGAGTGCCTGCAAATATGAGTATATATAATGGTTAACTTTTTAAGTTAAATATGGGAACAAAAATAAGTATATATTCATATCATATCCGTCTCCATACTCCATACTCGTTCATGTCCTCGTACTTATTCGTTAGATAAAAAAAAGTTTATATCCGTTACATGTAAAGATAGAGATGAAGATAAATCTTTATTTTAAAATAGAGAAGAAGATAAATCTTTATTTTAAAAAAATGAAGATAAAGGTTGTGAAACTCTCACCCTCTTCTCCTACTTATCATCCATATTTGAGGATGATTGATTTCTGCTCCCCTTCCATTCTTAAAACAATTTGTGATAAATGCTAACTCTCGTCAATATTTCAAATTTCAACAGAACATATATAAAATCATTCAAGGAAATTGTCATTCGTGGCTTAACTAAAACGCTAGAAGAACGAATACGGAGCAAACCGTTCGTAATCCCATAGATCATGAAAGACGTCAAAGAGTTGAAGTTTACCTTAAATCAATCAGTGAGCAACTGAGCATCTACAAAGTTACATGGCTAATTTGATGAAGTTCCATAGCGTTTTCGAAGAGAGTCAATCGTCTTCTCAAACGACTGCGAAAGCTCAACGATAGAAGTTTTGCATGCTGAAATTTTGAAATCAAATAACTATCTGACTAATGAAATTCCGTAAAAAGGACATTTAAATACAAGAATGTTGAACATAACAGCATCTCAAATTTTGTGATGAATGAGAATAAAAGCATTTTTGGAATTGATTGTACTATGCATACCCCGAGATGCGCTAGCCTGTGCTTCTACCATGAATTCTTCATAAGAAGCCTGAAAAAAAAAAAACCATTAGACTCTAAAAGTGTTTCCAAACGATAGTTTAAAAGTGACAGTGAAGGAAACAACACCTTCATTGCATCTCGGCTTTCCGTTATCCGTTCAGAAACCTTTTTGTATTCCTTCTCTGCTTCATCCATTACTTGCTGGTATGCTTGAGTCTGCATCTAAATTTCAAATTAGAAACAACTAAGTGATTATTAATGATTAATCCAGAGGTTTATTTCGATTAAAACAAAATAATGACTCTCAGGTTTCCTAATGTTGATCAAAGGAATTAATCTTCAGATTTCCTTTTCCCCTTATTCTGTTTTCAATTTTCTCCTAAACTAGACAGAATGTGCTAGCAATTGATATCAAGCAAAACCAGAACAGAGGTAATTACGCAAATATTCTATAACAATCTGTTTGAATTAAATCACAGAATCCAAATTCACGATTTAACATGTTCTAGTCCTTGAATATTTTCAGTTGCTTAATACATTTTCTGTTTCATTTGTTTCCCGATCAGTCAGGTGAGAATTCATTAATTGACAATCTTAAGAAATTCTTAGCGCATTCTATAAAGCGATCTCAGAAATGCGAAATGCGATGTTATGCTGTTTGTGAGAAACTGAAGGAAAACTCTAGAGAAGAAACCTTGAAGCGTTTGTGGAGACGCGAGTTAGAGGCCTCGAGATCCTTGAGGAACTCGGAGTGAGAGTATTCGATGCGACGCTTGAGATCGTCGACGCCGGAAGAGGTGAAGTTTCTGAGGTCGGAAATGTTGCTCGGAGCTCTGTGACTGCGAGGTGGAGAAGAGCTGGTGGGGAGAGTAACTCTCTTCGCGCGCTTGGAGGTGGAAGTCGATCTCGTGAAAATCACCGGAGAATCCGCCTCCGGTGAATCCACCGGCGACGGTGTTTTCAGGAAATCGGCCACCATTGGTTTGGTTTTCTTTCCCGTTTTCTTCATCTCTTTCCACACGAGTTTCCAATTGATGAGATTAGGCGGTTAACTTAGCGCGAGTATTTAAATCTTACAAGTTTTTTTTTTTTGAGGTCATTTTTGAAGTGATTTTTGAAAATGCGTGGTGACTAGAGAAGGAGTTAAATAATTTAAATCAAAATTGCTAAACTATTTATTGTATTATATTAAAAATTTAAATCTTTATTATTGAAAATTACATAACCGCCTCTCTTCATTCTGAAATACATCTTTTAGGTTTTTATGTTAATGAAATAAAAAAAATTTGACAAGAAATAGAATGAAAACCGTAACAACAAGTGACATGATGTAATGAAAATATACTGTTGAGAAATTTTTCCTCTCTCTTTCTTGGAGTAATAAATAAGATTTTATACTTCAAAAACTATTGTACTCTATGTTGAAGAGAAAAGTATGAAAACCTTTAATTAATTAAACATATCAATACAATTATATTTTATATACTATAAAAAATTCATTAAATACAAATTAATTTTAAAAATAAAAAATAATTAATTATTATTTGACTAAAATATATATTATTTTATAGACTAAATATCTAACGTAATTTTTATTTTTAATAAAAAATAATAATTAATTTTTAAATTAATATTTAATTAGCTATCATAACTTCCATTAAGTAATTAGTTCCAATTAGTTAGTATAAAGCTCAGACACTCCTCTTAAATGGTATGTCCGTCGAACAAACGTATCAAATACTGACACTCATAGGACACATATTAGTGAAGTGTCCAATTCAATAAATATGTGTTGGATTTCTGACAATTCTAACATGGGTCTAACACAATTTTAAAAATAAAAAATACATTAATTTTTTAAAAACTCAAACTTATTGTAAATTTTTTTATTATGATTATAAAAATAAAAAATAATTTTTTTTATACAGAGTCTAACAACTTCATCCAAACATGGTGTAAAGACCAAATCTATTGCAAAGTCCGACAACATCATCCAAACATGATGTAAAGATGTGTAATAAAGTATAAAAATAAGATATAGATAATTATTAATTATTAATTAAAATAGTAACTAATATCATAAATGTCCATTTATAAAATAAAATATATTGCATTGAAAAAACTTAAAATTAATATATATATATATATATATATATAATTATTTATTTATGCTTCCTTTTGTTGTTATGTTCTGATGTGAAATTGTTTGCTTATGAAAAATAGTTGTTCTCCTGTTTTCATTTAATCTTTTATATGTTGTGTTTGTATCTGTAAATTTATTGTTATCCATGATTGATTTGTGGGATTTTTTTATTTGAATCTACATGTTAACGCAAATTCAAGGGTAAGGAAGGGTTTAAAAGAGTGCAAAAATGATCATCTCACTTGTACAAATAAATAAAGTAAAAACCACCTAAACTCAGCCATTTTTCAATATTACCCCTAAAATTACTTCTACGTACTTCTAAAAATATTAAATATCTATACTTATATATAAAGGATTTCCCACTTTTTTTAAGTTGTTTTTTATTTTATCCTTACTTAATATTTTGTTTTATTAATTTATTTTGGTTATTTGAACATTTTATAATTTTAAAACTTAATAAAGTAGTTTTGGGGATTCCTCACTTTAACTGCTCTAAATTGTTTTTCTATTTTATCCTTGTTTAATATTTTATTTTATTAATTTATTTTAGTTATTGAACATTTTATAATTTTAAAAGTTAATAAATTAGTTTTTTAATTTTAAAATTTTAGTTTATTTGTTCTCACTTAACTGACAGGAAAATAGAGAGATTTGTACGTTTTATTAGAGAAGGGTGTAGATGGAGAGGTGAAATATGGGTTTATGGACAGTTACTTTTTTTAGACAAAAGAGTGATGTATAAGAAAACTATGAGAGAGAAAAAATATAAAAACATTAAAAAGTGTTGTCCGGTGTTATTTGATATTCTTTTGTCGAAGTGCGTGCAAATTCAACAAATTCAATTTTTATGCGTTTTTTTCTTTCATATTTCTCAAGCACACGAGGAAGGATCGAAACCCTAACAATGAGTCAAAAAGCAAAGTGAGTGAAGATGGGAGAGGAAGAAATCGAGAAGCTTGAAGCTGTGATGCACCACTGCGTGAGCAAACGCCTTCACTGTGACCCTTCCAACATCTAAATGCAAGCACAAACAATCTTCCTTGGCTGACACTATTGTCGTGCCTTCCCCCTCCTCAATGCCTCCAAAATCATAATTTTGAGATTCTGAAACGGTATATTGTTGTTCCTCTTCACATTTCATCACCGCCACTTCACCATGTATTCCATCTCCTCAATGCTTCAAAAACTCTAATTTTAAGATTCTGGAATTGTGTATTGCTAATTTTCTTCATATTTCATCTATTTTATTTATCTTATTTTGCTTTTCCTATTTCTTTAATGTATATATTTTATTTTATTTTGTTTCAATAGTAATAGAGATGTTTAGTTTATTTTATAAATTAATAACTTCAATTTCTTTACTTATTAAGAATCACATTGTTAAAATATTAAGTTCTTCAATAATATTACAGTTAATTTATTGTGATAAAAAAATATAATTATTTAACTATTTTAAACATATTTAATTAAAAATAAATATAAATATAAGTAATAAAAGATTAACACAAATAGTAATATATTATTTAATTTGATTAAATTTTGTATTTAATATTTTATTTTATTAATTTATTTTTGTTATTTATACTCTATACCTATATGGAGATTCATCATTATAATTGTTTTTGTTGTATAAATTTATTTTCCTATTTTATCTTTATATCAATATTTCATTTTATTATTTTATTTTGGTTATTTCATTATTTTATAATTATTTAAATTTAAAAATTAAAAAAATAGTTAATATTAAATTTGAAAGAACTGTTTGAGAGGTGCATTACATTTATTATTCCTAATTACTCTCCACTATTGTAGCAGTTTTAAAATTTATTTAAGAAATCGTTTTTATGACTCTACACTCCACATAAACCACTTACCCTACTTTCCACATTCTTTTTTTACCATACTTTCCACATTTTGTGAAAAAACTAATATATTATAAAAAATAATAAGAAAAAAAGAGAAAATTGAAGAGAGGAATAAAGATTATGAATAAATTGATAGTATGTTTTTCATGTTTTAATAATAGTTATAAATTTTCAATTTTTATTGTGTTATAATATGTGAGTTTTTAAAGACAAAAACAGTCATATGAGATCAATTAAAAAAAGTATTCTATAATGTTATCATTTGCATTTAAAATTGATCAATATCACATTTTGGATATTTTTTTTTTCTTAAATTTTATAAGAAAGAAATATCACATAAGAAGATAAATTAATATTATTAACAAATATGAATTTTACTTGAAATTAATATATCAATACTCTTATATGTTTATCTTATTATTTATTAACTTACTTTTCTTTACTTTAATTAGTTTTATCAAAAAATAGTATTAAAAAGTTATATAATTTTTTTAAAAAAAATTATTTACAATTTAAAAATTGTTTAATTAAAAGTAAATACAAATATTTAATTTTTATAACTTTTTAAATATTTTTTTCATATTTATTATTTTTTCAAAATTTAATAGATACATACCAAACACAAATTTGAAGACTAAATGTTAAAAATAGAAAAGAGAAGTGAATACACGAAAAAGATCTTATAGAGAAAGGAGGAACAATACTATTCATATGACAAATATTGCTTCATAAATGAAATTGACATATATTTGACATTTGGCTCAATCAATAAAAAATGCAGTTAACAAAAATGTTATTAGTGCTCCATACTACGATTTTTTTTATTGGTGATTATATGCTTTTTAAAAATTTATTTAATTTGATTAAAATTTATATTTAATCAAAATAAAACTAAATTGAATAATCAGTAAATTTACCATGTATTACTATTATGTTAGCTATATTTTGATAAAATTTATGTGTTTTCTTACATTTGTATTTATTAAAATGAACTTAAATTTATATTGATAATACAAGTGTATGAATAATAATATTGTTTGTTCAATTTTAATATTAAACATAATTATATATAAATAAAAAATAAAAAATGTGGATACACAACTCACTAGTATTTATGATAAAATATTTTTATATATTTATAATAAAATAAAAAGTATTATGTATATTAATAAAAAAATTAAAATTAATTAATTATATTATAAAATTTATATATAATGAATTATGTATAGACATCTTATAACGTAATCAATTATAATAACTTATATGTAATATATATAATAGGTTATGTTATAGAATTTATATACACTAGCGCGGGCACACACATGCGCTCTCGTGTATCCGTATTTTTTATTTTTATTTTATTTTATATAATTAAATACAAAATTTAATCAAATTAAATAATATATTATTATTTGTGTTAATTTTTTATTATTTATATTTATATTTATATTTATTTTTAATTAAATATGTTTAAAATAATTATATTTTTTTATCACAATAAATCAAATGTAATATTTTTGAAGAACTTAATATTTTAACAATGTGATTTTTAATGAGTTATAGAAATTGAAGTTATTAATTTATAAAATAAACTAAACATCTCTATTGAAAAAAATAAAATAAAATGTATACATTAGAGAAATAGGAAAAGCAAAATAAGATAAATTAACAATACACAATTTCAGAATCTCAACATTAGGGTTTTTGAAGCATTGAGGAGACGAAAGACCGGTGAAGTGGCGGTGATGAAATGTGAAGAAGAATATCAATACAGTTTGAGAATCTCAAAATTAGGATTTTGGAGACATTAAGATGTTTTTATATTATTTCTCTATCACCGTTTTCTTATATGTCACTCTTTCATAATCTCAAAATTAAGATTTTAGAGACATATGTTTTTATATTATTTCTCTTTCACAGTTTTCTTATATATCACTCTTTTGCCTAAAAAAGAGTAACCATTCATAAATTCACATTTCACCACTCTCTCTCCACTATTCCCTAATAAAAGGCACCAATCTTTTCACTTTCCTGTCAATTAAGTGAGAACAAATAAAATAAAATTTTAAAATTAAAAATATGCTTATTTAATAAAGAAGAATATCAGTTTAAAACAAAAAAGTAACCAATCTCTCCACTCTCCTGCCATTTAGGTGATAACAAAAAATAAAATTAACGTACCAATTTCTCCATTAAGTAAGAACAAATAAAATATTTTACTTCCAAATGATACTCACAAAAAAAAGTGGATCTTTAACAATAAAAGATTTTCATCTATGACATCAAAATATATTAATTTTTCAAAATAATATTAATTATTTATTTTAAAACATTAATAATCAATACTTTTTTAACACTACCTTAATAATCAGCACCCTTTTCTATAAAATCTCAAACTAAGAACGAATTAAAAAATTAAAAAAACAAATAATAAACTTGTATCTATTGATTTTTTTTTTTGTTAAATTCTTTTTGTTTAAAAAAAATTAAAATCTACTAACTGTTTCTGTTATTATACAACAATTAAATATACACATTTTTATATTACAGAAATATTAAATAAAAACAATTTAAAAAATGAATGATCTCATTAGAACTAAGCACAATGTGACTGAGAAAGATGATGAAATCTTCGCACGTGACTTGGGGTGCTTGGATTGCTCCCTCTTTTTCTCAAACTCCCCCTCACGGTTTTCTTTTGGCTTGAAAAAAATCAAGTTTAAAGGACTAATCGCATGAAACCACATC
>Ga0123342_1005344_pt1 | contig 18693 bp, 3 predicted proteins | sample Turbeawhitnodule_FD_89960 | JGI IMG/M metagenome (GOLD analysis project Ga0123342, IMG submission 89960) | Root nodule microbial communities of legume samples collected from Mexico - Turtle bean Mexico white nodule | ecosystem: Host-associated > Plants > Roots > Nodule | place: Mexico: Nepantla...
AAAAAAACGCATTAATTTACCTAAAATACTAATTTTTCCAAAAAAACTTATTTTTAAGTTTCAAAATTTTCACTGAAAAAAAAAAAAAAAAACTCATTAAATAGAAATCAATTTTAGAGACAACAAAATAATTAGTTGTTATAATGACTAAATTAGAAACCATTGTAGGGACTAAATAAATTTTTGATTTCTAAATTAGTTTATATTATTGTTAAATAGTTTCTAAATTGGTATCTAATTAGCAACAAATGTTTTTGCTACCAAATTTAAAATCTAAATAATTGGTATTTAAAATCTTGGTAACTAATTAGATACCAATTTAGAAATTATTTAATAATAATAGAAACGGATTTAGAAACAATTTTTTTTTTTAGTTTCTAAGATGATCTCTAATTTAGTTATTATTGCAACTAATTACTTTGGTGTCTAAAAATTGTTTTCTATTTTATGATTTTCTTGTAGTGGTTATTTAGATGTTTATGCAAAAATATTATAAAATTGACAAATGGTAAAGTTAGATTCTTTGACATATATTCTACAAATAACAATCATGCTTTAAACTAATTAAGTCTCCCATAATTTTAGAAAAAGATCATAAAATTAGTTAAGTGACCAATTTTTCCTAGATTTGACATGATGTTTAGACCTAATACAAAAATATTATGCACCTCAAAATAGTTTTCGTAGATTCTTTCACATAAATATTAAGGTTGAACAAATTAAAATTTTGATGAGAATAATTTCATTCACACTTTAAAGTCTTAATCATAAGTCTTGCATTATAATTATGATAAATCCATTGTTTTAATTATGATTTCTCTAATTGGGTTTATTTTATTCTTAATTGTTATTTATGCTAATATTATGTTTTAGTCACACTAGACAGTTTAATATTCAACACAAACAGTCTGACTAAATAGTCTGATAACTAGATTGTCTGAATGAAATGTCTACCACTATGAGTGGACCGAATCAAATGAAAGTACAAGTTGTTTCTTTAAATCAAAACATGAATTTTTTTTTGAGTTAAATAATTAGAGAATTAAATCTGCAATATCTCTCACAAACAGAATTGGAAGCAAATCTTCTGCAAGGATATTCTATTGAATTTCTGAAATTGAAAATTCCCTTTTAAACGCACAAAAAATAGAGCAAATCTCCTTCGAGATATTGAATTAATGCATGTTTAATTTAGTTTAACCCTGCGTGAGAATTGAAGGATGATAATCTTTAAATAATATGTGAAGAATTCATTGTTGGAAGAACTTGTGAGTCACTTACTTTTCATTCATCTTACAACCTCTATTATATTTTCTTGCTAAATAATCACGAACCCCCTTTATTGTTATTTCTAATTTTTATTACTTGTAGATGGTTCTGAATACTAATTATTTTGATTCACTATTTGATTTGTTGGGAGATGAATTGGGGTCATCTGACAAAATTATGCTATCATTTCTTTACTATTAGACAATCTAGCATTGCGTTAGATTGTCTCTCCTGAAATAATTTTAGTTTGACTTTTAAACAACAATTATCAAACTCCTATAATTCAAAAAAAAATAGTACTTTATTTTAGTGACCAAAATTTTCGATAAACCTTTTTTTTTATTTCTTGTTTTGATGCCTTGCTTACATGCTAATGCAAAAACAAAATTATAGACTCGGAAATAGTATCATTGGATTCATTGATGTAAATATCATAGAGAACAACTATGGTTCAAACAGATTATGTCTTCCATAAATTTGAAAAAGAAACGCAATAAATTATCTAAGTCACGAACTTTTATGTAAACCTAATTTTTATGTAATTTTAAAGCACTTTTTACACCTATAATAAATCATTGATCTAAAAATGGTACATTAGATTCGCTGATATAAAATATATAGAAAAGGAATAAATTTCAAATAATTGAAGTCTCCCGTGATTTGAAATGCATTGCAAGTGCAAAAAATAGAGAAATCAGTAAGGAATGGTTAAATTGTGATTAAATTTAAATTTTAAAAACTTTTTGCAAATATCACCTACATGATAGTATTATCAATTAGATTGTAACATTTTCGAATAAGCTATCTTCACATGAGTTTGTAAGAACTCAAAGTGATGATTCGTCTCTGATTCTTACATCTAAAGTATGTTTCGTCTAAACTAATTTGTTGAAAAATATTTACTTAAAAGAGATATATTTTATAAATATTTTTCAATAAGTTTTGTCTAATGAAGAAAATGAGGTGTATCCTTTGCATCCTACAAAAATTATTTTCAAACGAACTTAGTCAAAAACTTATTATATCCTTAGCTCTTTTAATCTAAACAGTCACAACAAAAGCAAATTTTCCAACTCAATTGAATCACTTGATTGACATATTTTATTGTTCTCTTTAACAAGTGATCAGATGATAGATCTTGCGTCTGATCAAATAAAGTAGATGCAAACTAAAAACTTAATTTTAAACAAAATACTTTGATAAAACATTTTTAATATAAATTTTCACACTAACTCTCCTTCTTAAGTTACTACTGACAAAGATAACATGCAATATAAAGGAAATAAGAAAGAGAGAAAAATACCCGCAGAAATTTACATTACTTCATCTGACACAACACACTACATCAAGTTCTTGACTAACAAGTCAAGTTCAACTAGACAAACTAATGTTGGGAAGTACACTAGAGTATTATTTGGACTCGTAGTCACTCTAGGATAATCCTTTGAGTATTCTTTTCCAAGTCACTCTTAGCTTAATCGAGTATTATTTCCCAAGTCATTCCTAACCTAACATCCATTTCTGACTTAAATGAGTATTCTTTGGGCACCTAGTCACTCCCGACTGCTCTCTTGAGTATTCACTAGTGCAGAAACACGCAACGAGTGCGACTATTTTGAATGTATAAAAGCGGCTATGTAGCCCACAATGTACAAATTATTTATAAATAATATACAAATTATAATACATAAAAAATAAATTCAAAATATTAAAGAAAAATTCAAAAAATTTAAAACAGAACATTAACCTTGTGTGTGAACCAACATTGGTGGTGAAGAGTGGCAGGGGAGCGCCAACAACGGCGACGGCTGCGGAAGCGGTGGCGGAGCAACGATGGAGATGAGAATGCCAATGGAACAGTTCGACCACAATGCAAGGAGAAAAAACAAATATAAGGAAAACGAAAAAAATTTATACGTAGTGAAAATGCAGAGGAAGAAAGCGATTCAAGAAACTCACAATGGCACAATTAATGAAGATGCAGAAGAAGAGATGAATTGCAAGCGTACGCGAGCGCATGAACAGTGAAAACGAAAGGCAAAGTGGAGAAGAAAATATGAAAGTGGTGTGGTGCAATTCAAATTTTAGGGTAAAAAATGATTTGCAAATGTGGTTATTTGTATAGTCGCACTTGTAAATAAAAGCTCTTGATTTACAAATGCGGCAATACAAATAGTTGCACTTGTAAATCAAATTAATTTAAAAAATGCTACCGCGTTTTTTATGAATGCGTTTGAGCGCAAAGTCGCACTTAATAAAGAGTATTCTTTTCATCATTTTGTACTAGTGATTATTTGTCAAACAACCACTTCTAGATAAATTCTAAAGGTTGGGTGTTTCAATTATCAATAGATCATTATGTATGATCACTAGGGAGGATGAGTCTAATGAAAAATATAAATATTTGGCTTTCTCTCCTAGTTCATATGTTTTTTCACTTTAAAAAGGGGTTATGTCTTTAGACGAATACAATATGTAAGCGCTCTCTCTTAGGTGTTTGATTGAACAATTTTAGTATTTTTTTCATCCTCTCTTTTGATCCATAATAACGTTTCAGTTTGAGTTATATGATCATTCTTCAAAAGCTTTGAGGAATGCTCTTTATCTTATCAACAATTTGGTGTAATATCTCCCCTGGTCTCTCTTTCTTCTTCTTGATGGTAAGCCTTTTATAGGCACTCGAAGAAGATATTTGTGGAGAGTTCTTTTATTTCTGTTAGGCAATTTCAGTTCTTCTGATGATATTTTCTACTTTTGTCGAACTTAAAAATAGTTTATGCATTTTGCCCTTACACAACACCCTTGATAGAACATTTAACGTTAAATAGAGGATAGCATGGACAATGTTAGATGACCATAAGTCGTCTCCCAACAAATCCAAGAGCAAATCTAGTGAAATCACTATTCAAACTTGTCTTTAATCTATGGAAGTTAGCAATAACAATAAAGGTAAGTGGATTTGTGTTTGTTTAGCAAGAAAACTATAATATATGTTGTAAAATGAATGAAAAGGTGACTCCCGAGTTCTTCCACCAATAAATTCTTTATAGGTTATCTAAAGATTATCATCCTTCAATTCTCACATAGGGCTAAAATAAATTAAACATGTGTTAATCCAATTCAACCAAATCTTATCACCAAAGCACATGTCTATTGATGCTTTCAATACCCCACTTATATTCATGTGTCTACATATGGGATATTTCTCTTTTATCTCTTGGATCATGCGTCCAAGAGATTAATTAGAATAGTGTGAACTAACTATGAAATAAAATAAATGAACCCTCAAAATGCATTTGAGAGCAACCTCTTACAAAAATCAAATTTCAAAAAGATCATAAGGTTAAGACAAACTGTTACATAAAATTGAAAAACTAAATTTGTATTCATTAGAATCTCAAAACTCAATGAGGATTACAAGGGAATTGACCCAGAAGGTTAAGTCTTCCATGAGGAAGACGAAAACAAGAAAAATATAAAAAAATAAAATTAAACTATATTTAGAGTGTGTTGAACGATTAAGAAATGCAATGAAAAACTATGACAAAACACGTTGAAACGTGATGCCCTATTCTTCCTTATAAGTCACTTTTATAATATTTTTTTCTTTTCAAAAAAACGAAATTAGAATCGCCTCAAGATATTTTTTTTTCAATTATTAAATATATCCTTCCTCTGTTTCAAATTATCAAGTATATATCTTCTTTCGTGTGATTCGACTTAGTCGTAGTGGTAGATGCTTCATTCAGACTGTCTCGTCAGACGCTTCTATCAGACTTTCTAGTCAAACTGTCTGCTTTGAGAAATATTATAAAGTTAACTACGACTAAAATACAAGATTAGCATAATAACAATTAAGATCAAAATAAACCCGATTAGATGAATCTCAATTCAAACAGTAGTTTATTTATGATTATACTTCAAAAATCTATGATTAAAACTTCAATGTGTGAATGAAATTATGCTCATCATACTCACCAGAATATTTATCAAATATTTATTTACAAAATAAAGTCAAAGTAAAGAAAATATGATATTGTGAGAGAGTAAATATGTACATACTCATCTTTGTCTTTGTCCTCGATTAAAAATTTTGATCTTATCCATACGCTTACACATGTCCAATCAATATAAGTATTTTCTATCAACATCAAAATGAAACAAATTAATATTCGTAGATGTTCCTGCTAGAGAGATGGGACCTAGAGAACTATTGAAGTCTTCGTCTTCCTCCTTCGGTCGGGCAGGTTGCCAGGGCTTCGCTGGGATCCTTCTCGTCTTTGTGTCTCTCCTTCGACACTCAGTCTCGGGTGAATACCAAATGGGGGTACCTGCAAAAGGCACTCCGACGCTCAAGTCAGTAAAACGGGTGATCGACACTCAGGTAGGTGCACAGTAATAAATGACGTACCTTGTTCCTTGGAATGTGTGTTATTTATATTATTTTAATGGACTTACCTCATTGGGTCTGATTAGTGGAATGGATCACCCTTAGGGTTGCATTGCCTAATCCTTAATGATGGTTTAGTTTCATTAACCTTGGTTTGAGTTTTAATGGTTATACGTGTCGGTCGGTCGGCCAGGTAGACTGAGACACGTCAGCGTGTGTCTCGGTCATCTCGGGCAGAGAGACCGAGACACGTCTCGATGTCGGTCGGTCATATCGGTACAGTAGACATAAGTTTATTTGTCATATGTAAATATAATCTACACTTACTTTAAGAAAAAATATTTTCAACTCTTCTCTTCACTAAAAATAGAGAAGAGGATTATTAAAATTATGTATTGAGAATATGTGTCTTGATAGATACAACATCATGTAATATGACAAAAAAAAACATGTACATTTTTTAGCCAACACTTAGTGTGTGTTTGGTTCCACAAATATACGGTAGATGATAAAAGAAGAGTGTGGATGAATTGGTGTTTGTATAAATTGATGTGCACCGAAACGAGGGTGAGGAAAAACAAGATGTGCTCTCATCCTTGCCTCGATAACATGCAGAGAATGTTAGGGAAAGCCACATATGCATGTGTAAATACGAAAATAGCCTTGTTGCTTCTGTCTGCATGCAATTTGCTTTCCACTGTGTATGACAAATACGATGGAGAAAGGTGCATGAAGATCTGCAATCACGAGTGACAAAAGAGTCCCATAATCGATTATCAATTGCAAGCATAATCGATTATACTTTATTTTTCAAATGATAACCAATTATGTAATCTTAACAAAGTCATTCATATTGATTATGACTTATTTTTACAAGGGTATCGATTATGTGTTTTACCTAATCAATTATGACTTGTTTATCATATGATAATCGATTATATTCATGTAATCAGTTATGTGTGTGTATTTTTACTAGTAATTGATTACGTTGTGTATTTTTAATTCAAAATAATAATTTTTCTGTCAAATTTACATAATTTGTATTTTTTTCTAAAGTTACTTCTTACACATTATGGGGAATAATGTTTTAATTAAAAACAATTAAAGTTCACAAATATATCAATTATGTTTCTTTTTAATGATTTTTAGATATAAGGGCACATTTGTAATGTTACTTCTTTATCAATTAAAAAAAGTTACAATTTCAATCACTCACATCACTAATAAAATTGTCCTTCACTTTTCATTTTATATATCTTAATCAAAATATACACATTTCCTCCTCAAATCCACTTCTTAATCCAGACAAATCATCAATTATCGTTTCAATCTCTTACTATTATTTTTATTTTTAATTTATTTCTTTAATAATTTTCATTAACGTTTTCACATTGTAACATAGTCTTAATTAATGATAATTATCTTCTATTTTAAACATGTTTTAAATATTCATTTAAATCACTAAATTCATTATATTAAATTTCATATTTTTCAATAAAAAAATTAAAATATAGCATTAGTCTCAATATACATTTAAATTCATATGCTTAAATTAATATTTTAGTAAAAAATTATAATTTATATTGAAATTCATTTCAAGTTTTTATGTTTAAATTTACCTTTTATTTTTTTATAAATAAATATTCTATTTATACCATACTTGTCAATTTATTAGAATGATAAATTAAATAAATTAAATTTATAGAAAAAGTATAATTATTTTACACAGATTTTACAAATAATAAATTAATTTAAATTAAATAATTTCAAATAATGTTTAAAATTTATAGTACAATAAATTTTTTAAAAATAATATTGATTTCAATCATTATTTAAATTTATTTATTAAATTTAAAAATTTTATTTTTAATAATTCTTCTATCAATAATTTCGGTTAAAATGCTTATTCTAAATATTATATAATTATGTTAAAAAATTATTTAGAGATAAAAATATTTAAATTAATTTTTAAAATTAATCTTCTAATCTATTTTTTTTTCAATGAGGTTTATAAGTTAATTAGTTCTGAAAAAAATAAATTAATATTTCAATTTTAAAGTGAAAATTCTTCTTAAGTAATCAATTTTAATTTTTTTATTTTAAAAAAAGGAAAACACAGTTTGAAAATCAATTTTTTCAGAGAATGAATACCTGCTGATTTTCTAATGGGACAAAATCAAGTTCAGAAATTGAATCTCTGGTTCTGAACTGTTTTTGAAATGATGCTATTTTGTAATATTTGGAAAGTTTGCTATACTGGGGATTTTTTTTGTCTGAAACAGTGTTTTATGTGAACAATTTTTCTCAGGTATGAAACAGTACGATGGAAACATTGTTCCTGAAGTTTTACAATTGTAACTTTTTAATATTATATATAATATTACTTTTAAAATAATAGTATTAACGTATTATTTATAACTTATTTTATTTGTATTTATAATTTTCATTACAAACCCTATTAATAATTTTTTAAAATATATTTTTACAGTATTTAATTGTTAGTGGTAGTAAATAGCTTCAAACACAATTTCTAATTTTACAAAAGATAGTTGCGTTGTAATTCTTTAAGAAATAGTTTATTTTAGTTTAAACTAATGCAAAAGGTAAGTAATTAATTATATTTTCTATGTGACAATATCAAGTAAGCACGTGTCTTATTAAGTGACATTTTACTCTTGTGTGTCATAGAAACAAAGTGCATAATAATTATACATAATTGATTATGAGACACACAATTTTATTATTTAAGATAATTAATCTTTAATAATAAAGATTCAAAATTTTATTGAAGTTGAAATTGTAAAATTAAACGATCCATTACACCAATTTAAAGATTGTAACATATTTTATTATTAGAAATTAATCGCATCTCATAATTACATGCACATTAATTGGATGTCATAAGAACATGCATAGCTCAATATGGTATAAAAAAAGATATTGTATTTCATAGCTGATTTGAACTAATCTTAAAATTTTTAATTCACTCTACTTGATTTAATAATAGTAATTTTGTTTCCTTATAAAATAAATATTAACAAAATAAACTAAAAATATATAGAAATATAAAATTATATTAAAAATTTGATTATTTTTTTAAATCTGTGTATTTTTACGAAACGGTATCAACAAAAGAAATTTAAATATTATTTTCACTTTTATAAATTAATTATTTTATTTAATCAATTTTAAATATTAACTAATATCCAATTATATTAAAACCATCCTCCTACTTTAATTAAAATTCATTTTAAAATAATTTTATTTATAGTTAATGTTATATTTAAATATAAATATACGATTTAAATATATTTATACATAATTTTTTTAAACCATTTTGAATTTCAAAATTCAGAATCAATTTTCCAATATATTAATTTAAATATGTAAATATTTTAAAATCATATTAATTAATATATTAAAAATTATTCACTATTTAAGTAAAATTTACTCATTTTCTTTAAAAAGTAATATGAGGCTATATTAATAATATTTAATATAACACAACTTTAACAAAAAAAATTCAATAACATCAACTCAATATATTACAAATTTTCATACCACTTTCTATTTAAATTTTCCCTACATTCAAATAACATGATTTTTCATCTTTTTTCTTTTCTTTGCTTTCCAAATTTCATCCAAACAAAACATAAAAAAGTAAGAGTAGAAAGGTGAAATTAAAATTAAGTTAAGATTATATTTTATTTCTAATAAAATATACGGAATTTTATAATAGACAATGCTGCTTTGCTTTTATTTTTTTATTTTTTTAATAATAATAAATAAATAAAGTAACTTTTTTTATTCTTTTATGTTAAGTAATTTCCATGTAATTCTATTTTCACATTATTATTTTTTATTTTTTACTCATTTACTTGTCTTGGTTTCTCTCTTTGGATAAAACGGAGGTAAATTTTGTAAAAATGATATTTTTTTTAATAAAGTTTATTAATTAGGCAGATATGTGAAATAATTAGATGCACGTGGTGGAAGAACACCATCCACTGCTTGACATGCAATAACTGCAACAGAGCAGGGGCTGTTCGTACCATATGGACCTCCATATATAGTAAAAATAATACTTTGAAATTAATATATTTTGTAGTATTTAATTGTTTTTAAAGGTAATAAATATCTTTAAATTAGGGATCACGATTCTACATACTGATTGAATATAGATATATAAACAATTTTTTTTTTTAAATTATATATTTGTTGTGTCTCCATGGTTCCAATATTTCATATTAAATTTTATTTTTAAATTATTTAAATATTTTTTATTTATTATATAATTTAAAAAATTAATATTTCATTGATTCCTTCTAATATAGTTCCAAGTCATACTCCTTCCTCTCTTCTCTTAACTTATCAAGGTGTCTTCTAAAATAAAATCAATAATATTTTAAATATGGTGATTGACATAACAATGTTATCTGAATCAACTTGAAGTAATAACAATTATTTTTTAATTTTTAATTTTTTTTAATTATATATTTAATTATTTTTATTCTTTTTTAGAATTATTGAACTTCTATTGAATTAATATTTGATATGATATTTATATAATTACAAATTAAATACTTGATTTTTAAATTATGATCTTTATATTTATAAAAAAATATTTAGTTAATATTTAAAATGTAATAAATACAAATATGAATATACCCATTCTTCTACAAGATCATAGATAAGACAAAAAAAAAAAGTATATTCATTAAATGTAGAATAAAAATGAAAATAAATATTTACTCTAAAAATAAAAATGAAATAATGAAACCCATACTTCAAGCATGGTGTCTATTCTTTTATTAATTACATTGAATCTCTTACTCAATAAAAAATTTGTAAATATAAAAATAATATTATTAATGAAAACATACCCATATACGTTTTTAAATTGAAAGCAGTATCAACATTTGGAACTCCATTTTTATCCTTCTTTCTCAGGTGTACCAAAGGGTATCCAAGCTGTAAAAAGCCCAAAAAGAGGTAAAAGTTATTTAAGTTTAATAACAGTTGTAGGTACCTTTGAAGATTTCCAACAACTAAAGTGTGGAGTAGGTCAACTGTTTTGTTTGATTGCATTAAATTATGTTAACTTCTTTGGCACTTAAGGCATGGCTTTATAGGTATTGTTCTCAGATTCATTACCTTGTTTTTTTATATAACTAAGATCTCTACAGATCGAATCTAACATTAATCACTCCACCATCACTCCAAAACAGTGAGTGAGATTGGTTTCTTGCTATGTTCATCTATAATCAAAGTATTATAAGAAATTATGGCTTAATTTGACTAGAAGTGAACGTTTTTGTTTTGTTCTGTTTTCCATTTTTGTTGCAGGTGGAATCTTCACTGCATTAGTAATGGCTTGAACAGAGACAAGCAGGTATGTATAATTGATTTTGTGACGGAATCAATGACGTTAATTTTCTCACCCACAACATAAGCTATAAATGGTTTTGATGCAACACAATCTGCATACCTAAATGCCCAAAATACAGGAGCAAAATGTGCCTACCTACCCTATATTTTTTTTTCCCACACTTCATTTTATCTCTCTTAAAAGTAACAACATTTTTTTACTTTTCCGTTTGACGTAGCACCTCAATCAGTGACAATGTTAATAAAAAAGACCCTCGTGGCTAATTAATAATATAGTCTTTTTAGTGGGAGTTTGAAAGTACAGATTGAAATGATTAAAAAATTAAGGAAATATATATAATATATAATAGTAAGTACAAAAGGAAAGGGTTTTGTGTGAGTCATGTCTTAATTAATTATATAAACAACTACTCAATGTTTCTATTTAAAGTCCTACAATTTCTACTTAAAGTCCTATGATATGTTAAAAATCTCACTCGATTAGAAATATGGAAAATAATAATATATAAATAAATATAAATTTATTTTACAAATCGAGGTGCTAAGAAATGATTTAATCTTGTAGAATCTCCAACACACTAAGGTGATGACTCATGTATGACAATATATTTATGGGTGTTCCAATACCGGATGATCTGATAAACTCATCAAACACTCGTTAGGATAGACTTTAAATGACTTTGATACCATATTATAAAATAGAACAGATGAACAAAAGATTTAAAAGGAGGACAAATGATATGAGAATGAATATCTCTATTACGATTCTATTGAGATCAAAACAAATAATTTAAATATATACCAGAAATACATTCATTCTAGGTAGGTATAGTTAAAGAGAAAAATAATCAATTAATAAATACTAAAAAAATTATTCACCTTAAAAAACAACTAAGAATTAAAAGATACACCATTAATATTATGATCTTTCTATAACTCAACTTTAACTCTAACTCTACTCTAACTCTACTCTAACTCTGTATCCATATTCTTTAATAAAGAAAATATAATAAATTTCAGTTAATTTTATTGGATTGAATAAGTATTTTTAAAATTTAATGATTATTAAATTTAAATATCTAAAAAGAATCTAGCAGGGATAAAATTATAAAATAGCTGAAGGAAATGGGGTGTCGCTATTTTTACGGCACGAAAGAAGATCTGTCCCTACTTTTTAATGGCTTCGTAATTTTGTTGTGTACAATTCATGCAGAGACAAACCCAAATTGCCCTTGTGACGCATTCAGTGACGCACTTTCTCTCACTACACCACAATAAGTCAATTTGGGATCTTCTTTTTCTCACACTTCATTTTAATTCCTATATTTAGCATTTTAAAAACAATGAATTCACGTGATTCTAAAATTTTAAGACTAACTTTTCCTTTTTTAAAATATTACTTATTTATTATATTTAATTTAATTTAATTTTAAATTAATTAATTATTTCATTTGGTTCCTAAATTTAAATAGATGTAATTTTATAAAATTAATATAATTTTTACCTTTCATCTGAATACTTAACACCATAATCTCGATTACATTACTGATTAGTTTTCCTAATTAGTGAGTTCATATTCCTTGTTCGAAGGAAGACGGAATAACACTTAAACCGTCAGGGAATAACAATTTATTCGTTTGGTTTTTTTAAAGTTAAAATCAATAAACACATTAATTAAAATTTTATGTCTTAAAAAAAAAACTAATGTAAAAGTAATTCTATAAATTAACTCACTCATAAATTAATTTTAAATCATACAAAACTCATTTTATTTTTCTTTACTAAACATTTTAAACCAGAAAAGTTTATTATACAAAACTTTAGGCTAAAGTGACATTTTTTTTACAGAACCAATAATCGATTAACTTTTTGAGGCGAAAAAAAAAATCTGAAACGCGTATAATATATTTTCTAAAAGTGACTGCATTTTAGACATTTTTCTTCCTATTCAAAACATTGCTTATATCCATCTATGTAGCATAAATACTGACACGGACACTGATACGACAAAGACACAGACACGAAGATACGTACAATTTTTAAAATATAGAACTCGAGGACATGAATCTATATATTATATAATTATGAATTATATAAATTGACAATAAAGATTTATGTGGACAAATATGTTTAGATTATTTTTTAGAGAAAAAAATGTTTTTTAAGGATTTCTTTCTTATTTTTATAATCATAATAACAAATTATTTAATAAAGTTTGAATTTTTAAAAAATTAATGTATTTTTCTTTTTTAAAATTATGTTAGAACTGTGTTAGAATTATTTTTTGAATTGGACACTTCACGGATACGTGTCCTACAGGTGTCATACGAGTGTGTCTGATATGAGTATCGACCATTTAAGAGAAGCGTCTGAACTTCATAGATATCTATGCTTCAAATGGTTTCACTTTATCATTAAAATAAAATAATTTGTTTTAACTTAGCTTTTAAATATTATTTCAAAGCATGAAAAAAAAGATTTCACTTGTAAAATACTATTTATATTCAATATTTCATATTTTTTTAATTGTACCTAGGAAATATAACCTCATCTATATAATTAAAAATAAATTAAAAAATATGAGATTTAATATATTAGTTTGTGTGTGTCTCCTTAGTGACATGGATTAAAATGTCTATTCTACCTCCACAATTTTTCTAACACTATGAGGACCCAAACCACTCAAATCCCACCTAAATTTTCAACTATACATTAAACTTTATTTTATTATATTATGTGACCCAAATTTCAGCATACATAATTTCATTTATTTAAATGCATGATGTTAGCAAATTTTGTACGCAAAATTAATGTCTATATAACTAAACAATTCAATTCTTCCATCTATCAATTTTATCTCAAATTGATCACTAATGTGCACTCGACTTTTTCATCATAAAGTTAATGAATTCAACAGCAAAATTATGATGAATTTAATTACGAAAAATTCAAACCATAAATGAATAGATGAACTAAATTGATGGTGAAAGTGATAGATTCGGAAACAAAAGCTTACACACATAAAAAAGATGTGACCGTACAAATATATATATTCTGACGTTAAAAAAATTGTATTTATGCTCACCAAAAGGTGTCATGCAACCTTTTTAAACTTAAAAGTTACTTCTGAAACACATTTAGAACTTTAGGAAACATCCAAGAAAAAAAAATTAAACAAATTAGACATAATATTGCTAAATCTTGAACTCCACTCATTTTTTAGACCAAAAATTATATATCTCAAAAACATGGTATTCTACCTTAGAAAATAAATTTTAAATTTAATTTTAAATGTTATTTTATTTGTTCTCACTTAACTGACAAAAGACCGAAGAGATTGATACGTTAATTTTATTTTATCGTGCATTGATACGTTAATTTTATTTTGTCGTGGAGAGATTCGTTACTTTTATATTTCAAACTGATATTCTTATTAGATAAGTAGTTTTTTAATTTTATTTTTATTTATTCTCACTTAACTAACCGGAAAGTGGAGAGAATTTTTGTATTCTTATTGGCAGGTGGGAAGATTGATACGTTAAGAGATTGATTCTCCTTTTTAAGACGGTTATCCGAAACAGGTTTAAATGTACAATAACTTTTTTAACTTTTTTCTCTTATTTTATCTCTCTCCTTTCTCAAATCTCTTAAAATCCAATAACAAATCTCTCATATATATATATACAAATACACATAAAGGGCCCCTTGTGTCTCTCTTCCCACTAGTTAAGATAATATCCTTAAATCAATCATTTATTGTTTATTTTATTTTCAGTAGATTAAAAAAATATATAAATTATTTTTGATTTGGATTTTTAATAATTTTGGAAACTATTACATCTCATCTCAAATTTAAAATGGAAAAGATATATTTTTGTACTGTTATTGTCATTTTTTTTTATGCGTAAAGGACAAAACCAGACAACCACCGGACGTAAACAAAAATGAATCTTATGGTGAGAAAAGTACTACCAACATTTTAGAATTTAGTTAATGCATCGCGTGACGCCCAGTATCATAAAATAAATAAAAAAATATCAATTGTTCCCCACATTTGATGTCACACTAAAATATTATAGAGGACTATTGTGTATAAATTATTCAATTAACTAATGTCTTTTTTTTCTGTTAACCCTGTATCATCTTTTGTCATCCTTTTGTATAGTTAAACTTCACCTAATTTATCTCATTCAAATAAAATATACAACTTATTAGAAATGTGGTTTACTAGAACCAAATTTATTAATGATAAATGTTCAATGAGGACATATCTTTTTAAGAAAATTTATCTATACTTTATTGTTGTGATCTCATTAACTCTTAGTTGTTTTTTTTTTTTTTTTCATTTTGATTCATCGTATCCAAAGATGACTTTTTAAATCTAATTTATCTTTACAACATCAATTTACAAGATAAAATAATATTTATTTCACTAGTAAATTAACCTAATTTTTAGTGGATGAAATCTCTAACAATTATATAAATATTTTTTAAACAATGTATCATAAAAGAATGAATGATATAGCCAATGCCAAAAAAAAAACATTTAAAAGTAAAAGTTAGGTTGGCACATGAAAGCTTTTTTATAAAAAAAATAAGCTTGTCACATGCTCACCCCACATGTTTACAAATAATTAAAAAAATCAAAATCAGAGATTGCATTCGACAACTTCACTGAGATTAGATTAGTTGGAAAAAAATTTCAAGAAAAATAATAAAATGTAAGTCTCAAATAAAGACAAAAACATATACTTATACTAAATATTAAACAACCGAAAAAGAAAAAAATATATACATAAATATTGCATTCTCAAATTAAATAATAATATTCCTATATATATATAATTTTATGTTTTGATTATGATTTCTTATATAATCTTTATATTCATTATTATGAATATATGTTTATTAACTTATGAAGATATGTAATTCTAATTTATGATTAATTAATTAATTAATTAGATTATTAAATTGCAACAACTAAAGAGAGGGTACATAATTTATTTTCTAATACATAAAGAAACACGAGTATTAATTAATTTTTTTTTACTGAAACCATGGTAACAGTAATGGCTTCTAATTTTCTATTAATTTTGTTTGGAGTCAAAGAATAGCACGAGTTCCATGCGAGTACGTTTCTTTTGAGTCAAATATCGGGAGCCGTATGATTCCGCACTTTGTATCAAATGATATGAGATTCAATTAAGTTGGTCTTCTTCTGCATCTCACTGGAACTTTAATCATTTGTTTTTGTTGGAGTAAGTGCAAGTTTTTCCACCAGTTTCTGGAATATTCAATTCAACAAAGTTTCATATTATACAAGTTTGATTGAGGGCCTCAAGACCATTTCCTTGACTTTGTCTTTTCGCTTTCGCTCATTTGCATGAAAATATAAACAAAGAAATGCGAAAAATAGATATTACAAAAATTTTCACATTAATAGAAAAAAATACGGAAAAACAGATGACACTGGTAACAATTCAAAACTATTCTTACTTTTATTCTACTTATATTATTAAATAATATATTATAATTATTTATATCTACATATAAATAAGAAGATTTTTTTCGTAATTCTTTTTTAATGTATATATTTATTTTTTTCATCTTATTTTTATATCAATATTTTATTATTTTAGAAATATAATAAGAAGTTTTTTTTTAATTTTATTATTATCTTGGATATTTCTTATTTTTTGTGTGTTTATTTTTACTTTTTTAATTTTATCTTCTAAAAATCAAACATAACTTCTTTAACAACTTCTCACTTATCTATGTATCAAAAACTTCTTACTTTCCTCGTTATAAAAAAACTTCTCGCATCTCTCTATCTTAATTGTTTCTTAAACTGATTAGTTACAATATTAATGTATCTCAAGTCTCAGTCTCACTCCCTTCTCTCACATCTTTTTCTCTCAAAGACATTGCTTCCATTCTTTTTTTACTTTTCGTACTTTCATCCTCATTTTTTATTTATTTCTTGTTTTGTTCTAATTGGTCCATCTTTTTTACATGCATTGTGTTTACGGTATGAATTTGTGTGGGTGACTTCACCATTACAACACCCAACCAGTAAGTTTGTATTCGAAAACCTAAAATTACAAAGTAAGCCAAAAGTGAAACCTAAATTTCTAGAATAAAAGAGTGTTCGAAATTATGGCAAAACACTTCCTTCTTTCTTTTTCATTTTTACCAATCTTTAATTAATTTGTTTTTTATTAATAGTTTGATATAAAATGCATAATTGTATTGGATTAATCTAGAGGGAAATAGTTGTCGTCATCAAGCGCATGAAGTTTAGTCCATTTGTTGAATTGGGACGAGTGACTCTTCGTCCAATGCGCTCTCTTCTCCAATTCCCCTCACTATGTTTCCTACACTCTCAAATGAGTAATTTTCTCAATTTTTTTCATAAGACACTACAACGATAAACCTAACCATGTTTGCATTTAAGATTTGTAACAATTTGGAGAGAAATTTAAGCTTATTTACATGTTTTTGTTTTGTTCCTAGGCTTCTTGGATACCGTAAGGATCTAGAAAATTACTTTAGAGTAGAAGTGGTATATTTTAAATGACTCCTGAATATTTTTTTATCTAAAACGAAAAGGACATATAAATAGAAATTCAGTTATTCAGGTTTCATTTTAAAAAGAACCACCATCTCTCTAGAAAGTTCTTTTTCCTTTCCTCTCCCTTCTCTCTAAGATTCTGACTTCCTCGCTCATCAGTTCGACGATCAAAGTCCACCATCAGACTCCTGGCAGTGAGTACTACAAGACTGCCCGATCAGAATCTCTGATAGAGTAAGTTTATTTTTGCTCTTCTCTTTGAGTCAAATTTTGAACTTGTTAGGTTGTTTTTGTCCTTGCTTTGCATGTGACCCTTTTAGCTTCAGAGTTAATCTCTATTAGTTCAGGTTCCTAGTGATATAGTTAGATTTTTTATTAGGACTCTGTGGTGCAGGTTAAGTTACCTTTGAGTTCTTGGTGGTTTTGGAGCTCTTAGTGAATATCTACTAAATTTCAAGTAAGGGAAGCTAGCCTTAATTTCCAATAGAGCACTAGGCTAAAAGATCTGGATGTGAGGGTGACGTGGTCACCAGTCTCAAACTTTCTTCCATAATTGTTTGTTTTAAGTATATTAGAAATTGACAGAGATTTGAATGTGAAATTCGATATATAGTTGCTGTTATAAAATTATAATGTTGTTGATTATTGGTTGTTTGATGTTGATTTATAGTAATTTTCAGCTATAGCATGAACTTTGTTATTTCTGGGTACACTCTGGTATCATTTAGATCAAACTAAACTATTTTCAATCAATCCAAAATTTCTGGGTACACTCTAGTGTCATTTAGATCAAACTAAACTATTTTCAATCAATACAAAATTTATAGGTACACTCTGGTGTCATTTAGATCAAACTAAACTATTTTCAATCAATACAAAATTTATAGGTACACTCTGGTGTCATTTCGATCAAACTAAACTATTTTTTATCAATCCAAAATTTCTGGGTACACTTGATAAGTGTCTAATTTCAGTAATATTTCATATTAAAATATAGACACTTATGAGGATTTATTGCTAATTTACATATAAAATAATCCCTAATTTATGAATTTATACCTTTTTACATTTTTTA
>Ga0123342_1005345_pt1 | contig 18684 bp, 7 predicted proteins | sample Turbeawhitnodule_FD_89960 | JGI IMG/M metagenome (GOLD analysis project Ga0123342, IMG submission 89960) | Root nodule microbial communities of legume samples collected from Mexico - Turtle bean Mexico white nodule | ecosystem: Host-associated > Plants > Roots > Nodule | place: Mexico: Nepantla...
AAAAAAATTTTTTTTTTTTTTTTTATATATATATATATATATATATATATATATATATATATATATATATATATATATATATAATTTTAATAATAATTACATTCAATCTTATTTCTTATTTTTATTTATTTTTTTATCAGTAATAAAAAATAGAATAAATGAAAGCATTAGAGATACTCAAACCCATTAAAAGAAGATTTAATATACATTTTTTTTTATTAAGAAGAAACATTTAAATTAAAACAAATTTACTTAAGAGGTGGTCCAACACTCATACAAAGTAAGAGAAACAAAGAGTACCTTTCCACATACACAACAAAAAACCTAAATGAAACCTCCTACTGCCTATCCCAATACTCAATACTACCAATTACAGAGAAGCTGAAAGATCAAGGACCAACCTCACCGCCCTTATAGTAACATTAAATCGAATGCATACATATCAGGGGTTCTAGGCACCAGTCAGGGAACGAGAAACTCATTGACGGTACCTTTAAAGAGATCCAAGACCAAACCTTAACCTATGCCAGGGAAAAAATTTCAGTATGGTCAATCACTCCTCCTTTAAATAAACAAGTATTCACGTGTCTCTAAATCTCGCTAACCAATGCAATCCACACATTACCCATAATAAGATTAATTAAAGTAGACACATAAAGAATTTTGAAATATTCAAAATGTGACTCAAGGACAATAAGATCAACCGAACTCACTCTAACCAATTGTAACAAAGATTTCAAACTAGCCAAGTGACTCTGCATCCGAAGAACAAATGATTTGTTCACTCCTCTAACGCCCTAACAAGCAGCAAATGTTGCTCTCTATCCCTTATCTCTCTAGATTTACCTTATAAGCAATATTGTTTTCAATCACCCTCCAAGTTGTGACATGAGCTGAAGGGAGAGCCTTAATCCTCTAGAAGAACTTATACATTCGCGAAACTTCCTCGATTGCCTTCTCCCCTTAAGTCGAAGCAGACTTGACTAAAAACATTGCTCACTTGTTATCCTTCCAAACCCATTTGTCCACGATCTCCAACTCAATCCTCTTATTGGAAATCATCTCTAAAAGATGACTTACTTGATCCTCCTCCCAAGAAAAAAGACCCCTTCTCCAAATTAAATTCCACTCCCAGACACCATTAACCCATTTTCCACAATCAAATAGATTTGTCTCCTTAAGAACAGACAAAGAGAAGAGTCTCAAAAATCTAGTTTTCAAGACTCCTAAGTCTACCCAATTGTCTGTCCAAAACAAAATATATCTCTCATTTCCAACCTCCTAATTAAAACGATCTTCAAACTTCCCTGCATTTACAAACCTTATCCCAAGCAACCCATGCAATTTTCCTCCCGTCTGACCCTAACCCCACAAAAATTTCCTCTCCAGGCACACAATCTTCTTCAACACATTAGACAACATCTTGAACAGAGAAAGATAAAACAAAGTTATTGACGATAAAACAAACTTAATCAAGCATATTCTCCCAGCCATCGAAATGTACCTACCATTCCACCTACCTAACCTGCTCTTTATTCTATTGACTACTTCATCCTAAAACTCGCCCCTCTTATGACACCCCCTACTGGCATCCCCAAGTACGTAAAAGGAGTTCTCATTACTTCACAATTTAAAGTTGTCGCAAAACGTAGAATCATCATCTGATCAACCCCAACCCCACCAAGTCTACTCTTGAGAAAGTTCACCTTAAGACCAGATACCAACTCAAAATAGTTCAAAATCACCTTTATGTTAAACACATTTTTTATGTTTGCTTTGAAAAAAAAAAAAAGTGTGTCATCAACATATTGTAGCATGTTTACCTTAACCATCTTTTTCCCGACCTCCATGTTCTCAACCAAGTCTTTCTCAATCGCAGTTCTAGACATCCAAGCTAGACCTTCAGACGCTATAAGAAACAGGAACGAAACTAAAGGGTCACCTTGCCTCAAACCCTTCTTCGGAATAAACTCCTTAGTAGGGCTCCTGTTTACAATAACTAACATCAGTGTTGATTCCAAACAAGCTTTAATCCAAGAAAGCCACTTTTCGCAAAAGTCAAGCTTGCCTAACATATAATAAATGAAATCCCACCACACAAAGTCATAAGCCTTCTCGTAATCCACCTTGAAAAACACGCAACTTTTCTTCTTCCTTTTCATCTCTTCTAAGACTTCGTTGGCCACTAGAACACTATCCAAAAGCCCCCTTCCTTCAAGAAACACGTTGTCTAACATCGATGACTTTACTAATTACCTTTTTCAACTTGATTACCAAAATCTTCAAAACAATTTTGTACACACACCCTACCAGTGAAATAGGTCTATAGTCAATAAGTTGTTGGGAAGTATCAGACTTATGAATCAAAAAGATAAAAGATGAATTTGACCCTCTAGGCCACTTACCATTGACCATAAAATCATTTACCGCCAAGACGACGTCTTCCTTAAGACAAACCCAACAGAACTTAATGAAACTGAAATTGAATTCATAAGGACCAGGACTCTTCGAGCTATGACAACTCCTAACAACATTCTTAACTTCCTCTTCAGAAATATCTCCAACTAGCGACTTGTTATCTTCATCGGATAAAGAGTTGAAGCGAACATTGTCCAGCCTAACCAAGGACTCAAACTTCCCATCAAATCTGCCTTCGAAGAACTCTCTGGCCTTAGCCTTAACCACCTCCTTATCGTCAGACCACTGACTGTCACTACTATCCCGTTGATCCCGTTTCTCATTCTCCCCCACTTCACAGACGAATAGGAAAATTTTATATTTAAATCGCCTTGTTTCTACCACTTTAGCCTTTCTTTTTTATGCAAGACCGCTTCTTGTTTGAAGAGATTCTGACTTTGTTCAGCTAGCAAAAGTCTCCTCTCCTCCCGCCCAAACTTATCTAAAACGCTTGCATCATCTCTTGCGTTCAATTCTTGAATTTTCTTTTGTAATAATTCTCATTCTTGATTAACATTCCCGAAAACCTCTCTATTCAACCTCTTCAAATCTGATTTTAACTTTTTAATTTTTTTTTTTAATATAAACATCCCACCACCAAACATCTCATAGCTCTGCCATTTACTGCGAACAAAGTCTAAGAACCTTTTATCTCTTAGCCACACATCCAAACTCCTAAAAGGTGTCGGCCCCACATCCACCAATGAAACTATAAGCATTAAAGCACAATGATCAAAGACCGATTTGCTGAGAAGAAATTGTTTACTGATCGGTCAAACATCCAACCATTCCCTAGAGACAAAATCATGTCAATTCTGCGACAACCGATCACCCTTCCTGCACTAGCGCCCTCACCAGTCACTGCGTAGTTATTAGTTTTCAACGTTGAGTTGTTGATTTAAAGTTTAGAGATGTGAAAAAGTATTTTGCAATAGTGACTTATTTTTCATCTTCTTTCTTATTTGTTAACATTGTTGTTTTGTTTAATTTTTTTTCTTTTTTTATCAGTAAAAAGAATAAAATAAATAATTATAAATAATAGGGGTACTTCAACCCTTTAAAAAAAAACATAGTAGTATCCTACAAAGAAAGATGACTGTAGTTTGATCTGCATAAAGTTACATAATGTCCCCATCCATGTCCACTTAAGCCAACCAAAAAAAAACCTATCTGTGTAAACATTGTTGTGTTTCACTACAAGAAAAACATGAAATAAAAACCAATTTTAGATATAAAAAATAATTAGTTGTTATAGTAACTAAATTAGATACCATTTTAGAAACTAAAAAAAATGGTTTCTAAATTAGTTTCTATTATTGTTAAATGGTTTCTAATTAGCTACCAAGGTTTTAACTTCCAATTATTTAGTTTCTAAATTTGGTAGCAAAAACTTTGGTTGCTAATTAGATACCAATTTAGAAACCATTTAACAATAATATAAACTAATTTAGAAACCAAAAATTTTTTAATCTCTAAAATGGTCTTTAATTTGGTCACTATAGCAACTAATTATTTTTTGTCTCTAAAAATTGGTTTCTATTTCATGATTTTCTTGTAGTCTTTTGCTTGTATTAGATGCATTGTTTATAAACATGTTAAAGAGTATTTGTTCACTTGGTTATAGTTTATCTAATTTTTTATTTAAATGACTCATGATTATTATCCTTACATTTAGGGTTTTCCACGTTAAAACATTGTACTCCTGTTATTTTTGTTATATGGTATTTTATTTCATTGCTTATTACTTATTATAAAAAATTTATTTTGATATATACTATCATCATAACTCAATTATATATATAACTCAATTATATATATGGTCACTACCTACATACATATTTATTTATTACATTAATATCATTTTGGTTATTACTGAAAAATATTACATTATATTTAATATCGATACATTATTCATAAAATAATGTATTTATTAATCACATTTTGAGATTACACAACCATATTTTTAATCAAATTATATTATACATATGAGTTGGAAATAATCAATACTCATCTAAAAGAATCAACATAAATAGTTCGAGGTAACACTTTTATTAATACTTTGTTCCCACAATAAATATCGACTTAAGCAACAACCTAATACTAACAAACTTTAACAAATTTCAACACAAGAAAACATCCAAACTAGTTTCATCAATTATATTCATTTAACAAGGTTTTAATATTCAATTATACTAGGTAGAATTTTTGTAAACTCCTACTAGTATATCTTTTAACTATACATATTAATCTAAAGTCTACCATTACAATCACATAGAAGATAGGTTAACTCCTCTTATATGATAGTTGTTTTCCTTTCAAATAATATTTGTAAAGGAATGGTGGGAAGCTGATCATTCTTTATTTTTTTTATAAAGGTTAAATCATTCCTTAAATGCTTCACTTTTATTTTTTTTATTTTTTTGTTGATAACAAATATATTTGTTTCAACTAGTATGTAAAAATACAAAATATCTAAAAAATTTATATAATACTTACTAAAAACTAGACCAACTAAGAGGAAATGTTTTTTTTAGGTGATTGGACATATGGAACCTGAAAGTATTAACAAAATAAAACTAAAAAAAGATTAACAAAATATTTAAGTAAATGAGAAATTTATATCAAATTAAATTTTAATTGAATAAAATTTGTATCACTGCAAGAAAATTAATAAATAGAAACCAATTTTAGATAAAAAAAAAACAATTAATCATTATATTGACTAAATTAGATACTATTTTAAAGACTAAATTTTTTTTTGATATATAAATTGGTTTTTATTATTAATAAAAATTACTCTAGATACTAATAACTTTTTAGTCTCTAAAATAATATCTAATTTAGTTAATATAGTGACTAATTATTTTTAATATCTAAAATTGATTTTTATTTAATGATTTTCTTATAGTGTATAGATATAAACAAATAATTGGAGAAAATATATTGGAAAAAAATAAGAAATAAGTTTAGAAAATTAAAGAAAGGACAATGAAAAATTATAGAATACAAATTTAAAGAGATGGTGAGTTTTTATAAATAAATAAATATTTAATTAAAAAATTATTTATATTTTTAAATATAATTTAGTATTTCAACGCTTATTATTTTAAAAGAATAATATTTTTTTACCTAAATTATTTTTAATACCAATAACAACTGGTTCTTGTACATATAGAACCAACGAATCCTTATGAAAAAAACTTCATAAAAGACCGAAGAAGAAGATCAATAACGGAAAAAATAATTATCCATCTAATTTAAGTAAATTGTATATACACTAAAAAAAACTGTCATTTCAGGAAAATTAGTTTTCTTTTTTACCACTACAATAAAACACGCAATTAACTATCAGACATTTGGTGTGAACATGTTTTTCGTCGACTAAATTCACAAAAACTAGCGCAAAATTGATTTTCATGGTCATTCTGACGCCTAACGAACAAACGAAGAGATTTCGAAAAAAAAAATAAAAATTATGTTGGTCATGATCGACGCTTAATTTAAGTTGTGCGTCAACGTGGTCAACGATAATGTTAGAGAAAAATATGTTGCGTCGAGAGTAACCAACGCAGTGTTATATTTTAATATTTTAATATTTTAAAAATTATTTATTTTGAATTTATTAATGTGTAATATTATAATAAATATTTTATTTTTTAATTATTTATTTTATTTATTTTAAATTTAAATTTTTTAATTTTATAATAAATATTTTAAATTTTAAATTTTTTTATATAAGTTTGTTAAATTAAATTGATTAAGTGATTGATTTTAAAATTATTTAAAGAAATTAGGTTTAGAAAGAATTGAAGAATGTAGAAAAATAATAATTGAGTAAAAGAAAATAGTATTTAAATTTTGTAAATGTTATATAAAATATTTTAATTTTTTAAAGATTATTTATTTTAAATTTATTTAATTTATAATATTATAATAAATATTTTAATTTTGAAATTTTTTATATAAGTTAGTTAAATTAAATTTATAAAATTGATTAAGTGTTTAATTTTAAAATTATTTAAAGAAATTATCTTAAAAGGTTTAGAAAGAATTGAAAAATGTAAAAAAAAAATTGAGTAAAAAATATACGTATTTAAATTGTGTAAATATTATATAAAATATACATAAATTTAGAAATATAAATTTAAAATGAAGTAATTAATTAATATAAAATGTAATGGATGTATTAAAAAATAGAGAGTCAATTTTATCTTAAAATCTAAAAGTAAACTTGGTTACTAATTAGATACCAATTTAGAAACTAAATAATTGGTAGTTAAAACCTTGATTGCTAATTAGATACCAATTTGGAAACTATTTAACAATAATAGAAACTAATTTAGAAACCAATTTTTTATTTAGTTTATAAAATGGTCTCTAATTTAGTTACTCTTGCAACTAATTATTTTGGTCTCTAAAAATTGGTTTCTATTTCATGATTTTCTTGTAGTGGACGTTTTATACATTTGTGTCGGTTTGACCCACGCATAAGCCAACGATATTGCGTCACTTTTACGTTGGTGTGGCCGACGACATTTTCGTCCATTTTTTGTCGACTTGGCCCACGCAATGTGTGTCGCATACGCTAGTCGACAAAAATGTTACTTTGCTTTCATGAGTTTTTCGTTGGATGGTTGGTCAACGTAAATCCGACATTTAAGCGTCAATTTTTGCTCATTCATGTCCCTTTTTTGGTCGACGAAAGATCATATTTTTCTTGGATGTACACAAACGCTACCAGGGCTAATTTGGAAAGGCGTGGGGTTGTGGTCGAAAGTCTCTTGTGTAGTTTGTGTGGGATGGAAGAGGAGACATGTCGTCATTTGTTCTTTGAGTGCAGAATAGTTTGGCTCGTTTGGAATCAGTGTTATGCTTTGGCTAGGAGTGGCATTTGTTATCACAATGAATCATGTTATCATTTTTTACATTTTAAGTTGGGTAGAGCATCATAATTTGTTAATAATGTTTGGAAGTGATTTAGATTGTTGTAGTAAGTGAGATTTGGAAGCATAGGAACAAAGTTATCTTTAAAGGTGGTGTGATTAATTATTCAGAAATGTATACTCTTGTTCAATTGAAGGTTTGTTCGTGGGTCACTTTCAAGACATTCTCTTCTTTTTTCTCTGTGACTGGTGTCTTGATCCTTTAGTTTATATGAAGTTTGTTAATTGATGTATTTCTACAGTGTTGGTTTGTCCCTTTGTTGTTTTTTGGGGGTTTACAGGAGGAGTTCTATTAATTTTTTATAGGAGTTGTATTGGTACGGTTAGGGAGAGATTAAAATTTATTTTTTTTTAAGATTTGTATAAGGGTTAGAGCACCCCTCAAATAATTCACATTAATTTATTCTTTCTTGTTGATAAAAAAAACAATAACGTTGATAAAAAAAAATTATTTTTTTTTCTTGATAAGGATAAAATGATTATATTAATCCTACACTAAAACTCAAATTATAAATGGATTGGAGGATCGAAAGTGTCCTATTAATTTTATTTAATTTGTTATTACTAATAAAAAAAACACTCAAACTGGGACTATAAGTAATAAAATACTTAGTTATGGGCCTTGTGGAGGAAGACATGTGAACTTAAATTTGTATATTAAAAAGACAGTTTGAGAAATATGCTTCCTTTTATAATAATTAGAGTTTAACTTTTACACTGCGTAAATACTTTTACAAATATTTCACTAAAAAGTTTTTCGATATTTTACATTTACTTATATATTATAAAATAACTTTATCTTAACAACAATAATATTTGAACACTATTTTTTATTTTTTTTAAAGAACAGCACACCATCTCTGATGTATCTATTCTGTTATATCTCTCAACAAGTATTAAATAGCGTCCGAAAACCATGCAACATGTTTCAAATGTTTCACTTTCAAAGTACGAACATATAAATTAAACTTCATTTGTATTGCCAGAACCTAATAAATTACCTTCACTGTTGCATATATTAACAGTGAAGATATGATGTGTACACATGCCTACAATAGAAAACTGAGGTGGTATAGCAGAAATCCGAAACCAAAAGTTGATGAAGATCAATGAACGAACCACCATGCTTATATATCCTTGGAATCCTTAGAAGTGGTGGACATGGCCCTGCATCTTAAACTCTTCTTCAAGATCTCTTTCACGTCTTCAGCTCGATACAAAGCAGGATACGACCTACCAAGCCAGTTAAACTTCACACAATCGCTCATGTGCTCTTCCAAAGCCTTTTCTCTTTTCCCACCATTCTTCTCCATCTCCACATGCACAGCTTCAGCACACAATCCGCATATCATGTTCCCTGAGAACATGTCACGCACGCGCCCTATGTACTCCTGGCTGCACTCCTCGCACATTCCACAACACTCGCATTTCGCATTCTCTACCTCGGACGCGGTTGGTATCTCATGTCTCTCCTCTAGGGCCACTTCTCTGTTGCCTTCTAAGGTTACATCAGAAACCGTGCTTTGGTAAACACCAGCCATGTTGCTGATGGGGGAACTGAATTGGTTTGGGGGCATCACTATGTATATGTGTATCTCCTTATTCTATATCAAAGGTAGAGTTCAATGATGTTGTGGTTTTTGTTCCAGTTTGGAGATGTATTTATACGAGTGAAGGGAATATACGTAGGCACTATATACTACCTATGGTATAGGATACTGGGGTTTTGAAACAGGTATTAGAAACCTAGCTAAGAGCAGATGTATGTGGACTCCAATTGTTTTTTCTAATTATCGATGAAAAGACAAGATAATAATAATAAGGACTGAACTTTAAACCAGATATTTCACCAACGAGTTGGCATGCATGCACAGGGAACGATTTCAAGTTCCATCACTCCAATATTCTCAAATGTCACATTCTGTTAACTTAATCTGAAACCCAAAAGCTCACTTAAAATTTTAAAACACTTTATTATTCAGTCACGCCTGCATTAATTCCATATAAAGCATAAAAACAGCTTTGAATTATTAAAGATTAATAGGGAGTAACTTAAAATAGGTTAAATAAGTATAAAAATATACATACATGTAGAAAAGAAATATCACATTGTAGAATAGTAAGGTATACCATTAATAGAAATATATTACAATAATAGATAATTTTACTGTATATATCTATATATTACTATACTACATTTTCATTGTTACATTGAACAGTGCTTACTGGCAACTACTAATCTTGACATTTGTTGTGTATTATTAACAAACACTCTTTCTTTTGTAATATATGCCATGATGAGTCTACAATAACTTGTTAATATAAAAAAAGGTTATGCATGTTATTGGTACAAGATATATATCATTGTTTATGTATAATATATATCGACAGAGATTAAAGATTGAAACTTAATGACATAACTAGACAGAAAAGTTTAATGGTCCAAGTGTGATTGTATAATTAATATTAGTTGACCTAATTAACAGCTTTCCTGAATTCATTGTCTCTGTGGCTAACTCCATCTGTACTGTGAGAGAAAGAGAGTAAACAACTGAGACCCGCAAGGCAAGGCAAGGAAACTGTGGGAACAGTGGAAACTGTGGGAAGAATCCCCAAAGAAAACAAATACCACTTGTACCTGTTGATTGATGAAAAGAAAGTATAATTTATAAATGCTGATGTCGCCGGAAAGATCAGCAGAATTAACTAACGAAATCCGAAATCATGTGAGAAAAAGATCCACGGACGCCCGTGTAATGTGATGTGATGAGGGAAGAAAGTAAAGGTAATTAACCTTCACGAGTTTCTTGGAGTTTTCAATAAAGAAGTCATTCAAAACGTTCAGTTTTTATATCCATCATGGTTAATCTGTCGCATGAAAAATAGTTACATTTTTTTAAGAGAAAACAAATATCACCAGGTGTTCTTAATTCTTTTAATAAAATCCTGAACTCTGTCAGAATAAATTGCTTCAAGAGCTGAAGTTTCCGTTTACCAAGTTCACCATTTGATCATATCTCTTTTATACTGTGAAATCTGAAAGCATGAAATCTGAAATCATTAGGAAATGAAATCTGGAATTATAAGAATAAGCATATTTTTTAAATGGATTAATCGATCATTCAGAAATGTTTATCTTAACTCAATTAAAAGTTGAGTCTTGGATAACATCTAAATTTGATTATGTTTGTTTTACTTATTTTGAGTGGTGCATTAATTCGGTAACTTGTATATTTTCAATTAAACGAACTTTTGCAAAGTTTATTCCTTTAAATGGAGTGTTTGTTGTTTCAAGTTTATAAAAATTATATAGGTTAAAAGAGATTTTGAAGATATGTTGTGTTATAATTATGTATAAGGGTTGAGTACCCCTTATTTCATATTATTAATTTATTTTTTCTTGACAATAAAAAAATTACTATAACTTTTCCCTTAAATTTCTCTAACCTTTTTCCAATTCAATGTCCAAAGTTTAGGAACCGTGTAACCAAAATATCATTAGTACTTTTAAATGTCTAGTCAAGTCATTGACAGCGATATAAAAATATTCTTATATGAAACAGATATAATATGAAATCTCATTTAAAAATTATAATTTAATTTATATTTTTTATCAATAAAAAAAATATTTAAGGAATGCTTCAATCAAACGAATATAACATAGAGACCTCAAAACCCTTCCAACCTAAAAAAAAATTAACTCATAAGTATTAATCAGTTCTAAAAGGTTATATTCGTTACAATTGTACTTGACACTACTTTAAACGGTTTTATCTCTTTGAGATGGATATAACATCGAAGTCTCCTTAGTTGCAGTCAGCGTCCATCATTTGATAGGTCTTTTAGATGTTCATTGGTTTGAGTTTGCTAATTCCAACTAATACACAGTGTTTTTTTTTTTTTGCTTTGAGCAAAGACTCCATCCACCAGATTTCATTGAAACTACTAAGAATTTCTCCATCATGCTTTTGAGTGACTTAACATAATTAGCAGCTAAAGAGAGATAACAAGCATAAGCCTTGTAAACATATTCAAAGAGACTTTCACATTACAAGAAAATTATTATATAATAATTAAATTTGGAAATTAAATATAATTAATCATTATATTAATTAAATTATATATTAATTTAAAGATTAAAAAATTATTCATATCTTTTAATTACTTTTTTATATCTGAATAAATTAAAAAAAAACACTCTAGAATGTTCCAACTCTTAACATGCCTACAAACTTTCCCTCTAACCACCTTACTAATACATACACACCTGCATGACAATGCAGCATATCAGAAAAAAAAAAGTCCTTGCAACAGAACCACTAGCCTTAGCAGATAAGCACCTAAGCTACAAAAAATGGGCTACAAAACCATTCAATTCAACCTATCTAGACCAAATTCTTAAACTAGATTTTCGCTCTTACTACAGGGATTATTTCCCCCTTTTCACAAAGGCCACGCCTCGAACCTGGTTGCTTGATTGCTAGCCAGGATGGACCAACACCCTTGCATCACGATGGCTAAAACCTGGTCTAAGTTTTAACTATTAATATTTTATATTTTAAATTATTTTTTAAAAAATTAATATAAACTAACTAATTTAGAATATAAAGTAGTAAGAAGCTAAAATCTTGGAAGCTAGTAATTAGATATCAATTTAAAAATCATTTTATAAATTTTTATTAATAGAAACTATTTTAGATACCAATAATTTTTTTAGTTTATAAAATGGTCTCTATTTTAGTCAAATAATAACTAATTTTTTTAATCTCTAAAATTAGTTTCTATTTATTGATTTTCTGGTAGTGTGAGAGATAATACCAAAACACAAATATAATAAAAAAAACAACACTTATTTATCTCACACTTTATTAAGACTCTGAAGTTTTTTTTGCATGTAACCCTGAGATTACAAAGTTTTTAGACACTCCTTTTGACAGTATACTCAATCCAAATAAGAAAACTTATCTCTAGGGTATCATATGTGACAACCAAACCTAAGCATTAAGTTGTTCCATACAAAAAAAAACTTCTTCGTCATCTACTTTCCCTTGCTTAAATATGATCTTGTTCCTATGGTTCCAAATCATGCATACAATACCTACCCACACTCCTTGCCAAATCTTATTTTGTTTATCATTCAATTCCATTAGATTAAAATTTAGGAAATGTTTCATTATGTTGTTATGATGTACTGATTGGATTCCAACCCATATATCACACAAACACCAGACAAAATGATTTTGCATCCTAGAAGTAGGTGTGTAGCAATTTTATCAGCTTGTGGGCAAAATTTGCATAGGGTACTGAAAATCCCTACCCCCTGTGTACCAAGTTAACATTTGTTGGTACTCTACCCTTTAACATTCTTCATGTCACATATTTGGTTGTTGGGGACGTATATTTGTATCCAAAGGATAGGATACTTGCTAAAATTGTTGTTTCATAATTATGGTGCCGAAAATCATATGCTAACTTTACGCTCCCCTTGTTCTCCCCTCTCCAAACCTATGAGTCCTCTTCTACGTTCTTGAAGATTATTCCCTTTATAATTTGTATTAGATGGATTGAACAAAGGTAGAACTGACAAAACTAAGTTTATAAGGCCAACTCTACCAACAAAGGATAAGAGTTTATCCTTCCACTTTGTGAGCTTCTTCCTAATACCAGTTATCACATGTTCCCAAAATTGGGACTTTATAAGATTCACTCCCACTAATATACCTAGATACATAAAGGGAATGGTCATCTTATTACAATTTAAAATTGTGGAAAAAATTCTCAATTCATCTCTCCTAATCCCAACACCTCCTATATTGCTTTTATGAAAGTTAACACACATTCCATATGTCAATTCAAACCCTTCCAAAATACACTTTATAGTTACAACATTTTGATGCTAATTTGACAAAGAAAAAGGGTATCGTCAAGAAACTATAATAATTCTACTTGGACATTATTTTTCTCCACTATAATCCCTTCAAAGATATTTTTATTAGAGGTTTGTCTCACCATGCCTGCTACTACTATTAACAATAAGAATGGTGTCATCGGATCCTCTTGTCTCAATCCTTTACTAGAATTTATCTTTTGGGTAGAACTCCCATTGTCCAATATAAAAATAGTGGCATATTTTAAGCATGCTCTAATCCAACCTATCCACTTAGCACAAAAGCCTACTCTACCCATCGTATAGTACAAAATGTTCCAACTAACCGAATCATAAGCCTTTTCATAATCTATTTTTATTATAATTCCACTTTTCTTAACTATCTTCGTTTCACCAACCACTTAATTGGCTACCACTATATTGTCCAGCATCCCTCTCCCTTTTAAAAATATAGCTTGTGTATTGTCATTTAATTTAGGCAACATATGAAATTAATTTAAGCAACATGATTTCTAAAAAAGGATTTTTGGAACAAAAGTTTCAGAACAAGATTTCCATAACATATGAAATGCATTCTAAAATGATCTTTCAATAACAAGCTTTCCATAACAGAATTTCTAAAATATGAGATACTTTCCAAAATAAAAAATTTAAAATATATAAGATGCATTCCCGAACAGAATACAAAACAAACTTTCCAAAACATATGCATCATTCAGAATGAGCTTCCATGAACATTTTCTCACTATATATATATCTTATTCTTTCTTTCAAAGAGTGCAACAAAAATATAGAACAAAGGTTTGTTGGAGGTTCACTGCGGCAGAGATGGTGGCAGCGGAGGTGGTACTGGCGGCATGATGCAGTGAGAGAGGTTATTTTAATCTTCTTCTATTAATATATAGATGCATTTAGTAATTATGGAGGTTGCAGGAAGCAAAACTCTTCTTCAGCAAAACCGCTAACTGGGCTGAAAGAAACTTGACTGCTTTTATTAAGGCTGATTCTTCCTGCACCCTAACAAAATTCTTCCTGCACCCCATCATTTTCGAAGAAAACTATTTTACCCATTTTTAAAAAAAAAAAACTATTTTACCCCTTTTAAAAATTACTTTCAGATTGCTTTTTCCGAAATATATTTTATTAATTCTGGATTTACCAATCTGAAAATAAATAAAAATATGTTCCAAAAAGGATATTCTGGAATGATTTTTTGTCTATTAGATATCCTATTCTGGAAACGCCATTTGCTTACAGAACTTCTATTCTGGAAATATTTTTGCTTATGGAACTCCTATTCCAGAATCACCCAAAACTGTAAAAGGATATCTTTTATATTTTAAAGATTGTAAAAGTGCAGGAAAAAAAATGTAGGGGTGTAGGAAGAAACTCCCTTTTATTAATTTCTTGAATTTGTAACAAACACTAACTCTCTGTGGCCCATTAATCAGATAAAGTATGGGTAAAACCCGCGCAATTAATTGTTAAAAATAAGCTAAGCTTGAAAAAACTCTTTTTCAGAGTAAAATAAATTATTAAAACATCATATATTAAATTATTACTTTAAATTTAATTTGACAATGTATGGAAATGGTAAAGATTGTGTAAATAAATAATTTAAGAAAATTAAATCAAATTATTTGGATATTAAAATAATTTAATTTCTATTTTTAATTAATTAATATAAATATAAAAGTAAAACAAAAATAGGGAAAAGATTAGACGGAACGGAATGTTCAGATTTTTTTCTATATATAGTCATTAACGTGAAATATTTAATTCACAGATATTATTATATCAAATTAATTGAAATATTTTTTTACTGAAAAAATCATCAATACGATTTATAAGGAAAGCTTTATTTACGTCTTTAAGTAGAATTAAATATAACTTTACAATAACTATAAAAAAAAGCTAAAATAATTCCTTTAAAGATAAGTTAATTTTAAGATTTTTTTTATATTCGTTCTCAAACTATTTAGGGGTTGGTAAAATTAATTTTGAATAATCAAATATAACTTTATTACAGTGTAAAGCTATGTCCCAACCTGGATAGTAATTTATGTTGGTATAAATTTATGTTTTATATAAAACTATTAGAAAAGAGATCAAACTACTTTAGTTATGATTTTAAAATAATTATTTTGTTTTTGTTTAATCTGACAAGTAAATAATTAGATTAAGAGAAAATAAAAAATGTAAATGAAAAACAACTCTTTTAAGTTTCTCTTCAAAATACTAATTACATAATAGATATTTCTCTTACAGAATACTTAACATAAATCTTACTTCATAATTAATTTTTTTGCTTATTCTTTATCTTATTTGATAGTTCTACGGTTCCTACAACATTCCTTTCAAAGTGCACACTTTTGATACAGAATTATAATTAATTTGACATTGACGTATAACAAAGACCAAATATTGAAATATTATTTTCTCCTGTCAAATCTTCCACCTCCAAGTGTATTAAATAGAAATATATAAGAAATAGAGATAAAATATTTTAAATACTATCAAATTTCATTGATTTTGATAAAAATAAATAAACCAATATCCAAACAACTATTGATTATTTATTCTTTCCTCTTTATTAAACATGGTGTAAGATAATAGAAGAGAAAATATTTGAATAATTTTGTATTTTGTTATGTATGTACATTTTATTTTATAATTTAAAGATTTTTTTAATTAGTTACTTTCATTTCTTCTTCTTTTTAAAACATTGGTATCATTATTAAAGAGGAAATTTGTTAGTAGCTTGAGAAAATATTGAGTGTGACCTTGTCTTTTTGTGTTAATTTGTAGGGGCCCTCCCAGCTCAACCATTTTGAAAACTATGATATTGTTGAAATGTGTTTGTTTAATTGTAACCAATTTCAATAATAATGTTTTCTTTTCTTTGTTCCCTAATCACCTAGAAAAGTATATTGTTATTTTCTTATTTATATTAGTAAATTACTTTTCTTCAAAAACAATTGGGCAGGGTCCCTATGTGAAATTGTTTACTTTTTGTAAGTTGATTTGGCCAACTCATTTAATACTACTTGGTGATGGACCAATAACACTGAAATGGATCAACTTGTTTTTATTTTATTTGTTTACCTTAAATATGTAATTATTATTTATAAAATTATTTTTTCATGTTATTTTTTAATTCTATTACATGTTCAGTTATTAAAATATTTTAAACCAAATATATTATTTACAATTTTGATTTCTAAACCAAACAAAATTCATTTCTAAATCAAACATCACATCAATAATATGTGATACAATTTCAAGTGTTTTTCTCAAATTCTCGTATAATAATTTTCTCTCTTCACTTTTTTTTCTTTTAGGATTTTTAGTACTTGTTTACTTTTATTAGGATTTTTAGTACTTGTTTACTTTTATGGATGTAATTTTCAAAGGTAAATATGTGAGAGGATATTAGTTATTTGGATTCAGGGTTTTGTGAGAAAGAGAGAAATAAGATATAAGTGTAAACAGTAAATATTTCATCCCTTCAGAATGAAAAATAAAATAAAGGAATATTACAAAATAGAACAGAGATGAATAAAAGAGAACAGAGATGAATAAAAGAGAACAAAGATGAACAAAATAGTAAACTGAAGACAAAGGATATGAGAATGAATATATCATATCCTTTGTCACGAATCAAAACAAATGGTTTGAATATATACAAGTAGTACACTCATTATAGGTTTAACTAAAGAGGAAAAGAATCAATAATTAAATACTAGAATCATAACACACAAGACAAAATAAAGGTTAAAGAGAAACAACTGATAATTAGAAAAGACATCAAATTATTCTCAAAAAACAACTGATAATTAGAAAAAACACTCAATTAATATTAGGATCTTTCTATAACTCTGATATCTCTATCCTTTAATAAGGACAAATCACTATGTTTTTAAAATCAAAGGTAAATTTGAAAACTTACATTTTACACCTTTAAAAAAATCAAAATTTAATCTGTTATGATTAAATGCTTTCAGTTAAGATTATAGTCTCGGAGGTGAAAGTTGTTAAAGTGATAATTATAAAAGGGGCTTGAGACACCCGAAAAAGGTATGTTATTTTATTTCTGAGTACTTTAACCTGAAACTGATTACTTACTTTGTATGGTCTCACTAACTTGATCATCGGAGTGTGATCAACAGGTAGAATCCCCTCTATGTCTTAACGGAACGTTATTCTAGTGCAACAAGAGGGGTCAAACTAGAAGCAGAGTTTGCCCATTCAGTCAACCCAAGGTCAATCGGCAAGAACAAATATAAATTAAATAAAATTATTAAATAATAATATTATTATTAAATTATCAACTTGTGTTTTCTATTTGTCTCTATTGTCGAACTTTTCTATTTTTTTATTTATCGTATTATTTTGTACTTTTGAATTATTGTTTAGTAAAATAGGTTTTAAGTCAATTAACTAGCTAGTGATGATTTAAATCAGTTATTTAAGTGAATGAGTTAAACCTTAAGTTATATAAAAAGATGGCTTATTTGAAAGGCCTTACATTATGCTGATTCACTTTTACAAACAAGCCTAGTGAATCAACGTAGGGTACTTGAGTTGATTCAATTTGACATATAAAAAAACTAAAAATCAAGATTTAATATTAAAAAAAGCATAATTAAATTACCGTAAAGTTTAAGTAAATGTTAGGCACCGAATAAAGAATCAAATTAAAAAAAGTTATGAAAATTTATACTACTTAAATATTATAAATTTACTCTGGGCATATTTTATTAATTCACTATTTACATAAAGTGTCATTGGGACCATGGTTAACTTAATTCATATTTTAAATTCAATTACGTATTTATTGAAGAAAAATTCTCACAATCGAATATGAGGGATTTGCTAAAATTAGAAAATAACTAACCTCCAAAAATACATGTTACATACATGTAACATATAACACTCCATAATTTACATATAACTATTACAATATCAGTTCTACCAGTTTCTATATAAACTTGGAATTTTTTAAAACACATGATTAAGATTTATAGAAATACAAATATTTACATATCCACAGCTCAAAATAAAACTCTGAAACCTCTGAGACTCTCCTGCACCTGTATGGTCATCTGCTCGTATACATAGTACAGTCATCGCAGTTCAAACATAACAAGAAAAGCAAGGGTAAGCTGGTGAAAATAGAATTTTATAATATACACACTTAAATCCAAAGAGAAAACCAAATTACATGATCGATTTCTCAAATTATTCAATTTTCTTCAAATCTCAACAATAAACCAATCACATAGATCTCACATGGATCTACACATCCAGAATATTCAACAAACAACGTCTTCCGGAAGACCCGTATTAAGTAAGTCCTACCAGAGACTAACACCTGATCCAAAGATTACCAGCGAA
>Ga0123342_1005346_pt1 | contig 18684 bp, 11 predicted proteins | sample Turbeawhitnodule_FD_89960 | JGI IMG/M metagenome (GOLD analysis project Ga0123342, IMG submission 89960) | Root nodule microbial communities of legume samples collected from Mexico - Turtle bean Mexico white nodule | ecosystem: Host-associated > Plants > Roots > Nodule | place: Mexico: Nepantla...
AAACTTTAAATTTAAGATAATATAACCTTTTGTATTTTGCGGGAAGCCAAGAAAAATACCTTTGATAGATCTATCATCTAATTTTTTCCTATGTGCAGTAATGGTACTAGCATAACAGAGACAGCCAAACACTTTTAGAAAGGAAATGTCATATGGTTTTCCAAACAACTTTTCATGATGTTATAGTGTGACTACTATTAAGACTATGAAGACTAGGATTTTTATTAAACATTGTCTAAGAGATATTTAAACCCAATCAATATTTTGAAAGAGAACAAAAAAAGATAACCAAGAACAACAAAGGGGGAAATAAAGATCAGAGAGAAGTGCAGCAGAGCTCTTCATTCGAAGAGCTCTGATACCATATTACCGTTAATGAAGATGAATATTCCTTGTCTGATGTGGTGCATCAAATGGAGCGCACGAGATCGCAATGGAGAAAGGGAGGTTCTGATGAACCCTAATTGCAAATGAAAAAGAGACAATAACTTAAGCATAAAAGAGGGAAAAGCAGAGAAAAGAAAATACAAAAGAAATTCTTATTTACTTGTATATTAGAGAGTAAAATACATGGTGTATATATAAGAAAAATATTAAGACCTAGCTGAAATAGAAAAGGAAAGTTGGGCCAAACAAACAAAGCCCAATAACTTAAAACAGAAAAACTAAATATGTTAACACTTTTCTTAATTTAAACAATACTTTTCATTCTATTTTTTCTCTTTTTTTTTCATTTTACCCTGTCACTTGTCATTCACTCAACCAAACAAAGACGTACTATCTATCGAGGATAAAAAATACTCATAGACATTTCATTAACAGATAATGATTCAAAATCTCCAGCAGCTTGATTGGATTTGAATTCTCTTTGTATAACTATCTCTGAATCCATTCTGCGTTTGTGGAAGAGAAATGTTGGTTCTTGTGGAGATGGCAATTCAAGTGAGAGACCATTAAGATATGAAATAATTGTTTTCATTGTCGGTCTATCCTTTGGATTTTCTTGAACACATAATAAACTAATATGAATGCATTTCAGAACTTCAATCGGTGAATAACTTTCTTTTATGTAAGAATCCAAGATGGATAATGGTTCATGATCTTTCCATTGTTTCCAAACCTGAAATAGTGTATTAAGAATAATATTAATACTTAAAGATTTCATTAAACAAAAAATAAATATGTTATATAATATAATATATATATATATATATATATATAAAAGTGTAGATTATCGCACTCACATAACCAATGATGCCTTCTCCTTGAGTGCGAGATTCATAAAAGTTTACATTCTTTTTTCCAGTGATAATCTCAAGAATTATGATACCAAAACTAAAAATATCTGACTTTTCAGAAAATTGTCCAAACATGGCATATTCTGGTGAAATATAACCACTGCAAGAAAAAAAAACTCCACATTAACTCAAAGATAACCTACATAGTATATGCAAAAGTGAGATTTAGAACAAAATATCATTAAGAAAAAACTTACTATGTTCCAGCAATTCTATGCGTACTTCCACGATCTTGATTCATTTCAACAATTTTAGCCAAGCCAAAATCTGAAATTTTTGGATTCATATTTTCATCCAATAAAACATTACTTGGTTTGAGATCACGATGTATAACTTTACATCGAGAATATTCATGTAAATAAAGAATTCCTGAAGCTGTCCCTTGTATAATATTATAACGTTTAGACCAATCTAACTTTTGTTGTTGAGTACCTACATAAATAATTTAAATGATCATGAAGAAGTTAAAACATAACAAATACTTGTACTAATTTATGATATCTTGTATTAAAAAGCATATATATGTTTAAAATACTTGAATTAATATATGACATAGTGTAGCAAAATAACTATAAAAAGTTTTAAAGATAGAGAGATATCTAACCAAACAAAAGATAATCAAGACTCCCGTTTGACATGTATTCATATATAAGAATTTTTTCTTCTTCTTCTAAGCAAAAGCCCACCAACGATACAAGATTTCTGTGTTGAAGGTTGGCTATCAATAGAACTTCATTTTTGAACTCTCCTAAACCTTGTTTAGATTTTGTTGAAAGTCTTTTTACAGCTACATGACGTCCATCACAAAGAATTCCCTGAAAAAAAATACATAAATAAGTATTTATTTATATTAAAAGACATGATAAAAATAAATTATTACATTTTTCACCTTGTAAACTTCGCCAAATCCACCTTTACCAATCTTATGTGTAGGCGAAAAATTATTCGTTGCCGATTTAATTGTAATCAAATCGAATTGCAGTCCCTCTAAAGTGATACTTTGCTGACCAACTAATAAAAAAAATGTTTAGTTTGCTGAATTAAATTTGAAATTTCCTAAAATTTGCAAACGAATAATGATGAATTGAAACTTCATTTATATATATAATCAGGATACTTACAATTTTCTCTGAGAAGAGTGTTATAATTAGTTTTCCTTGTTTTTGTCCTTAGCAAATAGTAGCAGAGAGAAAGGAGGAGGACGAAGACACCTAAGGGGACAACAATTAAGATAATTGTTTTTGACCCATTGTCATTTTCTGCATAAGAAACTACTCCAAGATCAATGAGCCATCGATAAACATGAAGAATCTAGTTTTTAAAAAATTGTACAGAAATTTCTCCTTGCTTTTAAAAAACATTAACCATTGAAATTATATATTAAAACGTGAAGTTGTTAAAATGTACCTTTTTACATTGCAATTCAATCAGATTACCATATGTTTTCTTACACTACCAAATCAAAATAACCTTGGAAGAAATTAACTTTAAAAAAGTTGAATAAGTTTGAAAGTTGAGTAAACAGATAATGTGTGAATGCAAATATTGCAGGAATGGAAGATGACCTGTAGCTGGAGAAGAAGAAACTGGCTTGCGCCCATCAACTGGAGAAGCTTCAGTGTGAAATGGGGACAAACCAAACATAATATAGCAACTTGGATACAGTACTTTTCCCTCTGGACTCCCCAAACAACACCATGGAATTTCCTTTCTGATAATGCTATCTAGACAGGTATTGCAATCCTCAGACGATAGATCAGGCCTACACTGAGCAAGAGTATAGAGGGTTTGTTTATCATTCAGTTTTCCAGATTTAATTCCATAATTCTTAGTGGTTGTGTGCTCCGCATGAATATCGAACTGCACTTGAGATAAAGAATTGGCCAAAGTCCATGTGAAGAAGCTCTGCAGCTGGTTGGGTTTGAAAGTATTGACGATATTGAAGTGGCGATAAGTAGGAGCTGTGTCCAGTGTAGGGAGAGACGGGTGATCGGAATAATGAAGCAAACAGTGATTGTACCAAATGGTAGCCTCTTTGGAGGAGAGGCACTCTGAGGATATTTTTTGGGTTGCATTTTGGATACATAGCTGACAGAGGGTAGGGGAAAGGTCACCGAAGCACATGAAGAAGCCACTGACCGTATCCACGGTGTTGTTGAAGAAACCGGTCTTGTCGGTGGACTTGGAAGTCAAGGAAGTGAAGAGGGTTTCGAGATTTGACCGGAAAGTTTTGTCAGCTGCGATCATGGTTTTGTTGCTGGAACAATTGTGGGAAAGTTCTGTCAGAGCTTGTGAATCTGTGTCGGAAGAATGTGTGACCTCAACGAGTTCCGAAGGTGGCGGAGAGGTACTGGGGCGATAGAAAGGATACACATCACATCTCATGTTACAGCTGGGACTACCAACAGTCATCGGTAACTCTTGTGGACATGTCTCTTGAGCTTCCGCTACGCTAACATTTAGACATTTTCTGCAATCTTGGGGTGACAAATCAGGTGTGCACTGAGCTTCGCAGTAAAGGGTATGAAATCCAGCTATCCTTGCTTCCTTTGTGGCATACTTTTTGTCACCAACAGCAGAATTTGCTGCCTTTTCCACCACTTCGTTAATGGTTTTGGAATACAAACTCATCAAGCTTGTCTTATTGGACACATCGACAGAGACACATGAAACGTAGCCCGAATTTAAGTCAGGGGTGGAGAAGAAAGAAACGTTGGAATACCGAATCATGCAGTCTCTGTAGGTAATCATTGCATATGTGGCTAAGGAGCAGAAAAACACTTGATCTGGATCTGAGAACACTGCTTTGGTTGCGCTTTCCACACACTTGCTACAAAGCTGAGGTGGGACGTCTCCCCAGCAGAAGAACATTCCGTAGACATTACTTTCGGGGTGGTTTCTAGTGGCCACTGTGGTGTTGTAGAATGGCTTGTTATTGGCGGTGGCATTGGAAGATAAATCAGAAAGAACGGCCCTCAGGTTAAATTCGAAGGCGCTCTTTGGAGTGGTGCTGTTGAAATATGCGCATCTGGGGCCGGAGATACTACGGTCGAATTGTGCTTCAGTGATTACGAAATTGATGATGAAGCTGAGAAGGCTAAAGATGTGGACAAGGTTAAAGGAAGCCATGGACTCGTTTGTTAATCTTGGATAATACTACACTACCATGCAATGGTGTGTTTTGGAATTTTATTATCTATTGGGAATTCGCAATACCCATGAACTGTACTTAAACACTTGAACATCTTCATTAACCAGCAGAGGAAAGTAGCTAGACGACACAAGTCAACGAATCGTTGAGTCAAAAAAGAATAAAATATCTTCATCTTCCTGGAAGGTGTACTTTGGAGCATGAGGGTTGAGGTGCAGTGCTCCCCGGCATTTAATTTTTTGTTCACATTGTTGCTTCTGGCTAGCACAGCACAATGAAAATAAATTTTCATGCTATTTTATGGGGAAAACAAAAGTTAGGAATAAATAAAATTAATCACATGCGCGACTCAACGTATTTTAATCTCACGCTGTCTAACTTAGATTAGTCAAAATCTTTCACCCAGATTCCGCTGAATATATTTCATTTTAGGAAGAGGGAACTTTACACTGCTACAAATCACTGCCAAATACAGTGCAGGTAGGTCTCTTAAAAAATGGCATAAAAAGAGAAAAGAAAAACAACTTCAAATAGATAGAATTGTTATCTCTGTCTTAATGCATAATGGATTATTCATTCTGTTAATTATTAATTCTCTTGGCTGAGCCACATGGGCTGGGACTTGAGGAATTAATCTAAAACTTTGTTTAGTCAAAACCAATTAATCACTATTTCTCAAGACTCGTTCTATGTCATGGTTTTCATAAAATATTCTCCTAAGAGTTTATTTTAAACATTTTATATATTAATTAAATTATATATTATTCTATAAACTAAACAAATCATTAGTATCTAAAGTAGTTTTTATTATTAATAAATAATTTTTAAATTGATATTTAATTAGTTACCAAACTTTTAACTACAATTTTTAAAAGTTGTATAGTTGGTAGTTAATTAGATATCAATTTAAAAACTATTTATTAATAATATAAATTATTTTAGATACCAACCATTTGTGTAGTCTATAAAATAGTATTCAATTTAGTCAATATAATAACTAATTATTTTTTGTCTCTTTCTATCTAATGATTTTCTTTTAGAGTACCAATTAAAGTTCATTATACATGAGGATGACAATGTGGGCTCACTCATCCTACATTGGCTTGCTCCGCATTTGGCCCGCCTCACATAAGAAATGTGGATTGATTTTATTGGCCCGCCCAGCTTAAGGGTTGACACACCCGCATAAAAAAATTAATGTTTTTTAGATTAATGAAAAATAATTTTTCAAATATGAATTTTGAATAAATTTACTTTTTGTTTATTAAATTGATTTTTTGTCTTATTAAGATGAATTAAGTAAATTGTCTTACATTATTATTCTCATGACACATGCGTAATAAGATATAGATAAAAAATATTTATTATAATTATGATTTTCAATGAAAATTGAATTTTAATCTTATTAATAAAATATTTATTAAAAGGTAATACATATAGACACATGATATATGTATTTTAGAAAGACAAAAAAAAAACAATATTTAATATTTAATAACTATTATCGAATTTCATCAAGGTGTTATGAATTAAGAATTGATGAGAGTTTCTTCATGCACCTCCATGTCTTTCTTCTTGCATCTCATACTTTAAAAAAAAATACACAAATTACCCTTTGACATCTTTCATTGAACATTTTTTCAAAATGTGAAATTCAGAGACTTCTCGGATTATAAAATCTGAAAGTTAAAATTTGTGTTTCAGAGTGTACAATCCAGAGTACAAATTTATATACTACATTGTAGAACTTTTGAAAATATGAGACTTCAAGAAGAAATTACAAGGGTGTAAATTAATTTCAAGTTTTTTAAGATACGCGGGTTAGGAAGGTTCGTCCTATCTTACACTTCACTCATATATGTTGTGAGTTATGTAGAGCAGGACTAAATGAAACTCTCATCCATAAGAAATTAACCAACTATTTGGATGAAAATTACTCAACCAAATTTCATTAATAGAGAATAGTGTGAAACCATTATCATTCATTATCATCTTGATTGAAACTTGATTTTTGTCATGTAATTATCTCTCAAGACATTTTATCCTCCTATTTACTCTCAAATAACCCACAACATGATTTTAGTCAATATGATATAGTGTATAGAGTTGCAAGAGTTGCAACAATGATCAAGTGAACCATTATACTATCTATTTAAAAAATTAAAAAATTTGTGAAAAGTTTATAAAGAACTCAATAATATAGTTGCCCAAATTCAAATTCTATTTTTTTTATAAATTTACAAAATTATGAATTTTATGATAAATATGAGAAGAACTCATTAATATAGTTGCCCAAATTAAAAATTTGAATTTTATGATGAATTTTTAACAAGTCGGTAATGTATAGTTGCCAAAATTCAAGTTTTATTGGCCCATTTTTTTTAATTTGTCTATTATTATAAGATGTAAATGTTCTTATGCATTTGTTACAATTCAATGCCCATGGTTAAATTCTATGTTACATCAGAAACAAATAAGACACCAAGGACTATGACCATAGTATTATCGAGGAAAGAATTTAGTTAGAGAAATTTCATTGATGGAATCAATAATATTATCCAATTCCTCATTGGTAGCCATGTTGTCTTTTCTATTACTCTTAAAATAGCCTGGTTCATTCGGGGAAGGCAAATTGATTGAATGGTTGTTGAGGTAAAACACAATTGTTGCCATTGTAGGTCTGTCGTTTGGATCTTCCTGAACACACAACAAACCAATGTGGATATATTTGATGACTTCTTCGCAAGAATAAGGTCCTCCTACATGAGGATCCAATAGTTCTAGTGGTGTTTCCTTTGTCCACTTTGTCCAAGCCTACAATTTCCATGCGACAATGAATCAGATCAAACTCTCAACCTCATATTTCTCTATTTACAAACTAGAAATGGAATAAATTTTCTACTTACATGTTTTCGGATGTCATCAATAACCTCTGATTCAGATGAACAACATTTTCTTATTCCACTAATAATCTCTAGAACCATAACTCCAAAACTAAATACATCAGATTTCACTGAAAATTGTCCATGCATTGCATACTCAGGAGGCATATAACCACTGTATATAAAACATTACCAAAAAATTTAAGTGAGAAAGAATGACAATAATTGTTAGTTAAAACATGATATGATAAAGTGAATGAAATAAGAATGATATCTTACTATGTTCCTACAATTCTGCCGGTACTTTCTTCAATTTCATCTCCAGCAACAATTCTAGCCATACCAAAATCTGAAATCTTTGGATTCATATTACTATCTAATAAAACATTACTAGGTTTAAGATCACGATGTATTATTTTTAGACAAGAATCTTCGTGTAGATATAAAATGCCTCGTGCAATTCCTCTTATAATCTTCTGTCGTTCAGACCAAGATAATAGTGCTCGCTTCTTGATATCTAGAAATAAGTCAAACATTTTAGAATGATCATTTATTCAGTTTTGTTATGAAATCAGAAAATAGTAACACAACAAAAGAAAGGATAGAAACAACAATTCCAATTTTCTAAATGGAGTAGGTTGTGTTACAAAAACAAAGTTTATCTATTTAGTTAGATATAAAAATCACCACAGGACTAACATAGTTTTTTACCTAATTATTCCACAAAACCAACTCTCCCATAAAATAAGTACTAACACTAGTTTCAACCTAATAAAACATAACAAAATAGAAAATATTATATGTGACTTAAAGTATCTAGAAAAGTCTCAATTTATAACACTATTTCGTGAGATTTTTGTTAAATGCTCCAAACTTTGATCTTAACAATTCTTGGAAACTGCTTTGGTCAAGATGTGCAATCTAATTATCTGGACTATAATGCTCCAAGTTGATTTTGTATGATTTTCCTTTGCCTCTCTTCCCTCCAAAACGTTTTTTTTTTTCATAGCTACTTCTACCTTGAGGTTTGCTTTTGGTGTTAGCCACAAAAGCACCTTCAACATTTTCTTCCATTCTTAGTGATCTTCTTTGCTTAGTGGCTCAATTAAGTCTAAGAAAAAAAAATTCTCCACAACTCTTTGATCTTTAAGCTCTTCACCTAACAATCTGATTTTAGTAACCACTTTAAAAAGTCTATCAGAATACTCCTTCACTATTTCAAACTCCTTCATTTTGATTACTTCAAATTCTCTTATCAGATTCAACACCTTCATCCTCCTTGTTCTTTCACTGCCTTGAAATTCCTCCTTAAGCTTGTCCCAAGCCTCTTTTGTTGTCTTAAGATTCAATATCTTGATAAAAACATCATTGTGTACTGTTACATGTATAATGGCCAGTGCTCTGCCTTCCTTTGCCATTTCTTCAGTATGGAATCTTAATTGAGCCACTGCTGGGTTGTTTGGTAAAGGGGTTGGATTACTCCCATTTTCCACCACTTGCCAAAGAGTTTGAGATCTCAAATGAGTCCTCATTTTCCCATCCCACAAATCATAATTTTCTCCTACAGAAATTGGAGCTGGAACTACAGAACTATTGCTAGATGTCATCCATTCTTATTGTATAAATTTCTGGTTTGTTTATGACTTTGGATACCATGTTATGAAATTAGATAACAGATAAAATAGGGAAGATGGGTTTTGTGAAGTTGAACAACGGAAGAAAGGAGAAAAACAACAAACTTCAATTTTCTAAGTATAGTACGTTGTGTTACAAAAGCAAAGATTGTCTCTTTGGTAAATATATAAAAGAGATATAAAATTCTCCACAAAATAAGAACTAACATAACTTTTTACCTAATCACGATAAACAAAGCAAAACATATGCACATTAAAGTATATAGAAAGTCTCAATTTCTAACAAGTTTGAATCAGAGTAAATTTTAAAAGTCATGCATCTTACAAGACATCTTTTGTTTGATGTCTAATATAGTTTAGAATATCATACCTGATAAAAAATAATCAAGACTCTTGTTTTTCACGTACTCGTAAATGAGTATCTTTTCATCATCTTCTAAGCAAAATCCTAGTAATCTCACTAAATTTCTATGTTGAAGCTTGGCTATAACTTGAACCTCATTTTTAAACTCTACTGCACCTTGCCGAGAGCTTCCTGTAAGCCTCTTCACAGCTATTTCTTGTCCATCAGAAAGAATACCCTGAAAAACATACAGTTAATATGGGAAATAAGTATACAACTATTACCTTTTAATCTGGAACTAAATATTTACCCTATAGACTTCTCCAAATCCGCCTTTGCCTATCATGTTTTCTTTAGCAAATCTATTTGTTGCAGCTTCAATTTTCGCTAATTCAAATCTCAAGGACTCCAAAGTGGTACTGTCATTCCCAACTACAGAAAAGAAATTTCAATTGAGTTATTAAGCTAAAAGAAGTGCTTCTTGAGGTTCTGAAAAAAAAAAACAAGTGTATTTTTTCTGCATTACAGCTTTCTTTGAGAATGTCATGCTGATTCTTTGTTTCTTTCCTACGTAGAAAACAACTGCAGCCCAAGGATAAAAGCACCAGTGAAACAACAATTGGAACAACAGTCACAATTATTGTTAGTGTCTTCTGTTTTCTTTTCCCTGCAAGAATATCGATATATACCTTATGTCATTTCTACTTTGCAGCAAGTATTATTTATCACGCAACTAAAATAATATAATTCTCATGACTGATGGGAGTTTTATCTTTTAGCAATTGCTCTTGAATGATGAAGAGGAAGAAAAGAGCTTGGTTGGCAATAAAATGCAAAATGAATGGCTAAGAGAGAGTGTTTAGAATGAATCTCTATTTCCAAGACCCTTAGTTATCAGACAACTGATGCTTTCTCAACTTGACCTGTCGGTATATGTTCTGAAGGTGTTGTAGATATAACTTTGCCACGTAATAGTCATTGGTTGATAGTAACATATGACGAGTGGGAATTGTGTTATGATCGATAAAATCTTACGATCTGACCCTACTGTGTTGCCTAATTCACTGACTTATAGCTCATGTCTAGTGTATGAAATAGTTACAAAATTGTGATAATAGAATGATCTGAGACACCCAGTTCGTTCTAAACACCTGCGATACCAGTCACATCATACTACTTAACACCTTCAGAATTTTCTCTATTTCTCTGGGAATAGATGAGCAAATGGATTTCCAAGGATTTTTTAAGAGAATAAAAAACCTGAGATAATCATAGCTACCTAACCTGATGAAGCAAAAGGGGGAGGACTATCGGGAAGTGGTGGCGGAGACACCCAACCACTATTTACATGTGCCATACGGAATGGATATAATTCGTATCTAACACCACAACTGGGAAATATTACGTGTCCCCCAGATTTTCCTCTGCAGCAACCGGTTGGAATGTCTGCTATGGCCTCGCTAAGACACCAGCTGCAGTTCTCTTTGGTGAGGTATGGTAGGCACCAAGCATGGCCATACGACTTTTGGTTATCCGTGATGTTCACAGACTTATCAGCGCTTTTATTAGAAGCACTTGCTGCCTCACTTCTCAAATCGTTCAGCATATCCCAGACAATATTGTTGAAGCGTCCAACGTCACCCACGTAGTCCTGATCATTCATAAAGGAGAGTTTAGGACTCACCTCCACAGTGGAGAAGAAACGACGATCAGAGTAGCGCACATAGCACACTTCGTACCATATGATAGCCTCTTTGGCAATGGTGCAAAGCGATGATAAAAGTTTGGCAGCTTCTTTCACGCATCGTTGGCAGATTTCAGGGTTTATTGTACAAAGGAAGCTACCATAGGCAGTGTCTGCTGCGTGTCTGCTAGCTACTGTGGTGTTGTAGAATCTGGCATTGTTAGTGACATTGGAGGAGAGCCAATCTAGGAGTGTTTTGACGTTAGAACGGTAAGCCACGCTATAGGAAGCAAAAGTGCTGTTCCTTGTGCAGTTATAGTAAGCTTTTGAAGCTCCGTCCAAAGCACCTTGGGTGATGGGAGAAGGGGAGCAATGAAGAAAGAGGGAAAAGAAGGTTAGGTGCAAAATGAAGAAGTTAAATGAAGCCATGTATTTTTCGTAAGATGAACAAGGAACTCGGATAATATAACAGAGAGTGGCAATATATGAGATGACAAATGCATTTGAATAAAATTTCTTTCAATCAAGTGTTTTCGGATAAAGTTTCTTTCACATTCTTATTTTTCTTTGAAGGAAATTTTCTTCACACTTTTTTTTTTTCTTTCTTTCACATTCTTGTTTTTGTTTTTCTTTGAATAAAGTTTTTTTCACACTCTCTCTTTCTTTTAAATCTTGTTTTTCTTTCATTTCCACCTTACAACTCTATTTAATAATAAAATATTATAATTAACTAATAAAAAAATATAAATAAAATTTTGAAATAAAATAATAATATATTTAATTGTTAGATGGAAGTGGAAAAAAATATGTTGTGAAGTTATTATTACCAGCTTTCTTTATAATCTTTAAAGTTAGAGAGTTACAAGGGTATACTATAATTATATATCGTTTTATTTAAAAATATAGTTAAGATGATAGTTTTTTGTAAATTTTTTTAAAATCAACTCCATCTTTTGGGACAAATTGCTCCACTTTTGTAAAATTTACAAGGATGATAATAGCCAACCCACTAGTACTTATATATTTCCCTCCATTTCATTAAATCCCAAACTCATTTTTTTGTCTTTTTCACTCATGTCATTTCCACCCAATCATTTTATATTGAACTCCACCTTCAAAATCCCTGGTGACAATATTTTATTGTAGTAATTATAAAAGGTAACGACCCACTTCGCGCACAACAATTATGGAGACAACCTGATTGATTCTCTTTAAGTGAATAGTTAGGATCACTCGAAAGCAGTGTTATCTACAACTTCTTCATAAATTCAATACAAACTTTTATTTAGAATGACGGGCTACACATTGACAATAATAATCAATCAATAAAACAATTATTTTATTTTACAATTTTACATCCTAGTACAATAAAGTAATGTTTATAATGTTTACTATTACTAGTAATTGGGTGGCAACAAATGATCATTCAATAACAAAAACTAGATATCAATGAAGTCCTTAATTGTTATTCAGAAACCTGGATGCGAATGATTGTGATGACTATTTATGAGAACTTCAACACTCAAATATTAAGAGAAAGTGGGTGAAAGAAGAATTATGTTCATACTTCCATTGTCAAATTCATCTCATACAGTAGTTTTGACGGGAATATAGCTGTTATCCATTACAATCAATGAGCCAATTGATGTTTGTAAAGGCGTTTTCAGACGTAGTTAGACAGATTAATTTTGTAAATGTCTTCATTAACAGAAAGTACCAATCATAAATGCAATAATATGTTAGAAATTGACCGAAAAATGCTTGTGTATCACATGTGATACCATGACTGTTTATATATAGAAGATTACGGTAAATCGAAAACGTAAAAGGTAGACGTACTTTATACATACACATGCCTGCATTTGGTAAGCCACCCTATTCTCCAAAAACAATGCTCCATTTCGTTCAGCTTCAACTTCAACTTCAACAACCAAAAATATTCAATTCAATTCCCACTGCTCTTCTGACATTGAGTTGGGTTTTGAGTTTTGTCGTGACATTAATATGTGATGAGGTTTGTGTTGCATTGCATCTTCTTCGGTGTGGACCCAACACTTCATTCATGGCCGATCATGATTTTGTGACCCTACCATTGTTTCACAATTCTGAAAAAATGCACAATCAATCACCTGCATTTTTAATTCAAGCATGTTCATTCCTATGCTATATAGGTTCTGCATCTACTTGAGGTGGGTTTCCATTACTTTTATCATCAAAGCTATTTTAACTGAATTTTCGGTCCAAAATAATATCATATAACAAATACCATTGATGCCATCACTCATCTTGTCCCAATCCTGGTTAGATATAATGATGTCGTCCACTACTCTGCTACACATAAAATATATTGGTCTGTGAGAAGATCACAAATAAACAGATTAAGAGCTCTTGAGGTGATAAACCAACTTGGGTCCATTCGATGTCATCCTCTAGACGATAAGATCCTTCCATATAAAAATAATAATAAATAATTCTTCAAGGAATCATATTTTATAAATAGTGTCCTCTTAAAAATCCATTACGCTAATATTTTGATTAATTTGAAAAAAAATTAATAGTACATTGTAATTGTTACAGAGAAAGATATTGAAAAACTAAGCTTAAAATATTCAATTTTATCTGTTCTCTATGTTATTAAAGAGGTTTTTTTTACTTGTGGATCTAAAAATAGTTAATATTATTATTATTATTATCACACATCATTACCTTAATTTAACCAACTAAATTCTATCATAATCAGTATACTATCACATAATCAATATTATTATTTGATAAATGACTTTTATTATGATATATTATGTATTCAATGTAATTATTTATTAAGCAATATATTGGAAATCCTCATTCAATTATCTTTTGTATTTATCTTCACCTTATTACCCAATCAAATTTTAACAAAATATTACACAATGAAGATCATTTTTTATAATTGATTTTTATTATAAGATATTGTTATTAATTCTATTTATTTCCTCTTAAAAGTAATAAAAAATAATCAAATCAACTCTATTGGTATGGGCGAGACCGCCTGCCTACCTGAAACCTGGTCTATCTGACCGAGACTAGAAAAATCCGGGAGGGACCATGGAAACTTGGTTGAGACCACGGAAACTTGGCCGAGATGAGGGAAATAGTCACGAGAGTCGAGAGTGTCTTCCACACATAATCCCCCCCCCCATTCGGTGTTCACCCGAGATCGAGAGATGAAGGAGAAGCACAAAGACGAGAAGGACCCCAGTCAAGCACCCAACAACCTACCCTTCCGAAGGAGAAAGACGAAGACTTCAATAGTTCTATAGGTCTCATCTCCCTAGCAGGAACATCAACGAAAGCCTATAAATAGACTCTTAGGGACTACTCTCAACTTTTTCATACTCAATATATTCTTTATACATTATACACTATATTTTATGTTCTTAATGACTTGAGTGACAGATCATCTTCAACAGGTGGAGGTTGTGGACTTTACTAACTTAAATCATGCATGCCCAAAGGATTGTTACCAAATATTGATACTTTGGTAGATAATGCTTCGGATTATAAAATCCTTAGCTTTATGGATACTTATTCCGGATTTAATCGGATATGTATTTGATGACTTTTTACGGCAAGTGCACCGCGTTTGTCAAAAGTAATAATTGTCCCTAAGGACGGATATCGATCCCACAAGGAATAGTGAATTATCGAGTACAATGATTGCTAAATATAAAAACAGAACAATTAAAAGAGTAGAGTTTTGAATTAGTTGTGTTGGCACTGATCAATAAGAAAATATACAAAGAATTAGTTGTTTCAATTGGAAAAAATAAGGATTAGTTTCATCTCCCTCACTCTCAAGTATTTTGATTAGCATGTCAATATTAAGTTCTTTGATTGAAATTGATGCCCGTATAAAAATCATTTATATCGATTCTCAATTTGTCACGGAAAATTAGAAAATTAGAAGTAAAACAACAATACCAATAATCAATCAAGAACTTAATATTAATATATAAAATATCACCTCAATACATAAGAGTTTGAGCAGATTACTCTCAATCCCAAAGGGTAGAATTAACCACGCATACTTCTAGCACCTTTCATTCTCCCAATTGGGTTACACTAAGGTTGAGCCTCTAACCCTCTATTTATCCTAGTTTTCTAGGGTTAGGTTGTTTATTGTGTCGGCTAAATGATAAAACATAAAAAAAGCTCAATCTTTCTTTGCATCTTTTTCCATTCTGGATCTTCTATCTTTATCTTTTTAGCTCAAATCATTCATCTTTAATCCAAATCTTCAATCTTCCTTAGAAATCTAAACCCTAAACCCGGTTTAGGGTTTAGGATTTAGGAATTATTTTATATGTAAATTAGTAATAAATCCTCATAAGTACCTATATTTTAATATAAAATATTATTGAAATTAGATACTTATTCATATAAAGGACGATGATAAAACCTCTTTCATGGAAAAAATAACTAATTATTGTTATAAGCAATGTTGTCTGGACTAAAAAATGCAAGAGCAACATAGGCAGACTAATTTCTCAGTTTTTTCCTCACCAAACAAGGAATAGAGGCAAATTTCAACAAATGTTTGACCATTATCAATATATGAGAATTCCAACCAATGTAAAGAAGAGGTAAGAGTTGACGGATGAATGATGACGTTATCACGTTTTCCACATTTTCAATATTTCAATAAAAATGAAAGATTTCCATGGACGAGACAATGTGAACAGGATTTTGTTGAACTAAAGAAATACTTCTCTCATCCTCCAGTTAGTTTTCAGCAAGCTGGTTCTAGGAAAATCATTACAATTGTATTTCACGGTAATCAATTAGGCATTAAGTTCAGTACTCATCCAAAAAGAAATAAGTACACAAAACATCATATATATATATATATATATATATATATATATATTGTGAGTGAAGTATTACAGGAGTGGAAATTCATTATCAGAAATTAGAAAATGCAGTCTTAACTTTGGTGATCACGACCAAAAGATTGTGGCACTACTTCCATGGATATGAAGTAATAGTTCACATGCCGATAAAATAGGTGTTGAGGAAGCCCGACACAACCGGAAGAATGGTGAAAGGGTCCATAGAGTTTTCGGAATTTGATTTACTATATAAAACTCGAGCGCTTATCAAAGGACAAATTTTGACCAATTTTATGACAGAATTAACTTCTCGTCCAAATGTCATACAGAACATGGACGGTACAGAAATAATTGTAAAATTATATTGTGAGATATCACAATTATAAATTAGTATATTTAAATATATAATTGTGAAATTAACATTTCTATGTTAAAATATAATTTTAGTTATAAATATTTAAAAATGTATTTCGCTTTACTTCATTCCTAACCTAAATTTCTATTTTTGTCATTTCATTTTCAAAAATCCATTGATGATATTGCGGCACACATTTCAACCAACCCAACCCTTAATATTCTGACAGAAAAGGGGCCCGTATCTAAGGAAGCCGAATCTTACTAACCCACAATCTTCACATACTTGGATTGTGGGGACATAATGATCTTCTTTTAGACTCCCACTTTTATTTAATTAATTTATGATTGAATCAAAATAATTTTTCTCTTTAAATTTTTTAATTTTCCCAACAAATTAGTTTTTTAAATTAGTATTATCAAATATTTTATATTGAAATCAATAATAATTTATATTTTTTTTTATTTTATTGAAATATTTTTAAGAACAAAATTATAATCAAACTGAACTTCAAAATAAAATCCAGGGCAGAACGTTAATCACGTCTAGCACTACTATTAAATTCAATATGAGCTTTATAAAACAAAATCTTATTAGACTTGTAGTGTGGAAACTTATGATGTAAAATCAATTGCTACAAATGTTTTCTCTTTCAAAAACTAAATAAGAATGGTGAGATCGTTTCATACAGGAACTAATCAAATACCTGGTATTAATTTTGAAAAGACATATATTTCTTTATTTAAGTAGTCTAATTATACAAGAAGCACTCAATTTACATATGATCTTACCACTTATTTATATGATTCTCCTCCACATTATATTTATATATAAACTCCTTAAAGGACTTAATTTTTGCAAATTCTAGAGAGGACTACTCACTCGAAAAAAATAAGTTTGAAGACACATGTGATATAATAGTCTTAGTAAGTATTAATTAGTATAATGATATAAAAAATTATCTCATTTTTCTATTTATTTATATAAAAAATATCAGAAAAATGAATTTATCATAATTGTTCTTTATCTAAATGACATAAGCATCTTTGTATAATATTAATTTATTCGTGAATATATATATATATATATAATTATAAAATACAATTAATTTTTATAATAATAAATGCATAACGATGTTTAAATTAATGTAATAAACAGTTTAATTTTATAATTTTTAATTTTAATAATTTTTTGAATTGTTAAAATTAAAAATTAATTACATTAAATAATAACATTAATCAGAAACGCGCATATGTCTTGTCTCAATTTGCTATAAGATGTTCGATTATTGTTTTCTCTAGTTGGTTTTTACGTATAGGCTTTTAGTTTGTTTATTTGTTGGGTTATCATGTTTACTCCTTTTGTGGCTTTGGTGGTTTTTTGGTTTGTTTATGTTTGATGGTGGCTCTTTTCTTCGTTTGGGAGTGGGTGTGTTGGAGAGATATGCTATAATGTCTTGTTATGGATATGAGTTAAATTATTTCTGAAATTATTTTATTTATTTATTTATTATTGTTGATAAAAAAAAAATAAACAAACACACATATAGATATCATGTGATGTCTAGATATGCAAACAACACTACAACATTTTTTAGTTTAGACCACGCTAAAATAAACCATAGGTATAAAAGTGTTGCCTAAACCTACTAAATGCCACAGTTTTATAAATGTGGCCTAAAACTTATAAGAAGCTACGGTTTTTAACCCGTTGCCCCTTTAAACCACACTTATCTACCCGTAGCCTTTTGGTTCTACGAAAAAATTGAAATGAAATATAATTTTGCGGGAAAAAGCTTTTTTTCTTCCCTCTTTACCCAAAAAAACGAATGCACTCAACACCCAATACCCTGTTTTCCCGTCTCCCTTGAGTTCTTCGTGTTCTTCGTGTTCTTCCTCTCTCATGCGGTCTTCCTGCTTGCTTTCTTCGTCAATGTCTTACGTTCCTCATTCGCGTTCTTCCTCACAATCTCTCCTCACTGTCTTGCATTCTTGTCGCCATTCCTGTCTGATGTTCCTCCTCACTTAACACCGAGCTTTGGTAAGTCTGTCTGTCATATGTCTCGCTCTTTCAACTATATAATTTAGGGTTTTTTTTCTTAGACTTGTTTGGATGAATTTTGTTTTATTATTTGTTTGGGATTTCGAAGATTTTTAGGGTTTTGAGTGTCTGGAAGTCTCTAGCCTCACAACACCGACGAAAACTTCATATTCACCTTTGATGTTTAACGCGCCGCTGTTGGTGCTCGGTGTTGCTGCTGGTGCTCAATAGAAAATTCAAAAAATGTTATTAGACCATGTTATCCTACTTCTCAACATTCATGAAAACTGGATGAAACACACTTTGGGGTAAGTCATGTTTCAATTAATTTGCTATTTACATCAGTATATATTTGGATTGAGTTAGTTCTCTTCATTTCTAGTGGGAATCCTGATACAATCCTGTTTATTCGTAAGTGCATCAGAGCTT
>Ga0123342_1005347_pt1 | contig 18682 bp, 12 predicted proteins | sample Turbeawhitnodule_FD_89960 | JGI IMG/M metagenome (GOLD analysis project Ga0123342, IMG submission 89960) | Root nodule microbial communities of legume samples collected from Mexico - Turtle bean Mexico white nodule | ecosystem: Host-associated > Plants > Roots > Nodule | place: Mexico: Nepantla...
GTAAAGTATATTTTTTTTTTTTATATTGGAAAAAAAAAGGCAAAAAAAAAAAAAAAAAAAAACACAAAAAATTTAAAATAAAATAAACAATAGATAACCAACAAAAATATAAAAAAAAAAAAAAAAAAAAAAAAAAAAAAAAATTAGAAACAAAAAAAAAAAAAAAAAAAAAAATAAAGACAATAAGACAAACAAAATAATATTCTTTAATAGGTAGCTTCCATATATAAACAACCAAGAAAACGATCGAATCCCACAAATGTAATTAGATTAACTCTCGTTCTTTAAGAATTGATAGTAAAATTCTATGACATTGATGCTACCATTACTTTTTCTTGGATTGACCTATTTTGAAGGTCATTTTATTGATTTTTTCTCTAACTTTAGGAGGACATTCCGATCTTTTGGGGATTTGAATTAATTCACCATCTTCACTTAATTATTTATCTTTATCCATATTTTGAGTCTAAAACTTAAAGACCAAAATGACTTATTCTAAGAAAATATCAGCAGAGGTAGATTCAATTATATCCGTTGTCAAAAAAGTCGGGCATTACTCTTTAATCTCTTATCCATCGCGTGAAAATATTCAAAACAATTTTACAAGTTTAAATTTTTATAAACAAATTTAAAAGTAATTAGTTTGATAGCAACTAACTTATGAGTTATTGCATTAATTACACATTTGAGATGAGAGAATCCTTCTAAAATGTTTACTTTGTAAAAAAAAATAAAAAATTAATAACTACAAAATTATGTATAAGATTGGTAGAATATGAGATATATAAGAGTGGATAAATTGTGTGAGAAACTATTGTTATATATGTCTCTTTGTGAATGCGAACTTAGTACTCAAAAAGTTTTTATTATTATATATTTTGTATGAATGACTGATAAACTTAATATGAAACTCCAATATTATGTTATTTGTAGTAATATGTTAAATTAAATAATTTGTTTATCTTTTAGCTTTTCTTGAAATTATAAAGAAATAACCATTTTATAAATTTTAGAACAATTTTAATTGAAATTTGATTGTACTGTGTTAAGTAAACCAAAAGCATATCACTTGACATTATTTAGTAGTTGATAATTTTAAATTTTGTACACATTTTAATAATTAAGAGATAGAAAAAATACTTACCTCATTTATTTTCAATCAAATTACTCAACAATCATCTCATGTTTTTATTTTTTCCCTTCTTCTCACTCAATTTCTTTTATCTGTTGTGCTCATGAATCAAGCAAAGCAACAAGGAAAATGGGAGGAGAAAAAGTAGGAGGTGTGGTAAGATAGAAATGTAATAAAAGCAAATGTACTTACAACAAAGTCTCACCAACTACACAATTATACACACAAAACACTCTAGTCAACACACAACAGTTATTTAGTTTCACTTTTGCAGAAACATCACATTCCTATCCATGCAAGCCTTGCGGGCTTTAATATTACTACTAAGCAATATTTTCTACCAATTCGGGCTTCACTTTCGGAGGCCTTCCCCTGGGCTTTCCGCTGGGCTTCAACGGGGAAGCCGATGCTTCGCCAAAACCTCCAGCGGGCCGGGCCATCTTCCTAGGCCGGCCTCTGGGTCTGCCACTCCCAGCCGAGGCTTTGGGTGGCCTTGGCGTGTCCCTTGGGCCTTTTGGGGGACGGCCCCTGGGCCTGGGCGGTGACAAGACAGTGCCCGGAGGCAGAAACTCCTTGGGCTTGGGCGGCCTGCCACGGCCACGCCGCGGCGGCGCGTTTGGGTTACGCTTGGTGTAGTTATTCTTCCAAAAGTCCAGCAACCCAGTGTCCCTCAATTTTGCAAGGTGCACATTGAGCAGTACCTTGTGGCCCGGAGGCAGTACACCGTACTTAGATTCTATGTACTTGGAAATTGACGTTTTATTGGAGCCATTCCCTTCATTCAGTGCCTCAATCGCCTCCAAAATCATCTGAAATAATAAAATTGGAACACCCTAAAACATATTTTGCATAGAAAATATGTGAAATTTGCATGAAATTATGAGCAGAAAGAGAAAGGGATTAATGATAGGTTAGAATGTAGTTACCTCGGGGTATGGAGGAAGTGAAAGGGATTTATTAATGAAGTCTCCAGTTGCCATTAAAGTTAGTTGCTGTGTTTGTTTGTTTGATTGAGTTGAGGGTTTGGAACCTCGGATTCCAACACTACCTTGTCCAACTCAAGTTTAAGCTTTCACAGTTTTCACACACCACTGTCTTGTTCCTGCACAAGGATCTGATTTGAAGGGAGATAATAAATATAATAAATAATAAAAAACCAAAAACCAAAAAGGGACGGCTGAGAATAGCGGAAGCAGGGGCAATCGGATGGTTGGATCTTGATCTGAGGAGAGGACGGATCGATGACGTGGCCCTGGTTTTTATTTTTGAATGGATTAATGTAGAAGATGTGGTTGGGGATGACGTTGATTGCAGCGAGGTGGGCCCCGCAAAGGCTTTCTCCTCTCCTTCAGATACGCTGTTTCTTCTTTCATTGTCCAATCACTTTCAACATTAACCACGTTCGCAAACAAATAATTACCTCCTCTTTTTCAACAAACTCTTTTTACACTATCTTTTTACTATTTTTTATAATATACAATTTCTAAAATACCAAATTTATGATTTTAACCTTTTATTATAACACATTCTCTCTCTCTTTAAATTGTAAGTTGATTTATAAACTTGGTTTCAATAAAACTAAAACTAAAACAGTTAAATTTCATTATTCTATATCAACAAAAATCAGAGTTACCCAAACGAATAAGCGTTAAAAAGAAACACAAAAAATATTGAGTTCTTAAGTGGGAAGTCATAAACTACAACAACAAAGAAAGGAAAGTAAGAACTAAACCATGTCAATATTAGCATTACAACACAAATTTCATAGAAACTAATGGAAGAAAATAAAATATATGATAAAAAAATTATAGAAATTGATTGAATGTAATTGCATAAAAAAATTACTAGAAGCTATAACGATAAATAATTTAATAATAATAAAATATGAACTAATAATCAACAAATTTTAAAATTCCAAAAGTAAATAATCAAATAAAGACAATTTTTTTTTTGAAAGCATAAAATTAAAAGGTTACCAAAATTGAAAGCAATGCATAAGAGACAAATTACTCATGAGAAGTCTGAAGTTTGCTTTCATCTTTCGCTTTTTTTTTTAGACTGCTTTCATTTTTTTTTCACACTCAATATGTTTAACATTATTACTATAGAAGAATATATAAATAATAAATAATGCAATACACTCAATAAGTTTAACATTATTACTAGAAGAATATATAAATAATGCAATACTCAATATGTTTAACATTATTACTATAGAAGAATATATAAATAATGCAATTCAATATTTTAATGATTCCTTATATTCACCTCATCCAACCTAAATCTCACTGAATATATCAAGAAAACCTACATTATATTTTACAGGATCTTAAGGAGCAGAAGTTTTAATTAACTGGTATTTTAGCTTATACAGTACAGAGGATAAATATTTATTTTATATAACTAACTCCTCAATATATAAATATGTTAAAATGTACAAATTATATTATATCTAAATTTATATTTATTTAAAGATATCCGTTATATTTAAAATTTGTAATAAATTATGAACATTTGTAGACAAGTCCAAAATATATCAATATTGAATTTAAAAAATGAAAAATGATGCAGTGAAAGAAGATATAAAGATTAAAAACTTCTTAAAGACACTCTTATTGTTGCAAATGAGACATGAGATGCATATTTTAATTAAGAAGCCCTGTAATTATAATTTATTTTAGGGAATGCAACTATTTTCATCATCAAACATGTTACAATCTGAGGACAACAATTATTAATAAATATTTATTCCATAATCCATAGTGAATGAGTAAGATTTATAATACAAAACGATATAGGTCTTTGAATTCTTGATACATTGCTATTCCTCGGAGGTATAGTCGGGAGAGTGTAATGAAAATGATAGTGTGAGCAGTGGATATTATTAGCCTTCTACTTTAGGACGCCAACCTTCAATGACATCCTGTGGTTGTGCACTTGTTTTAATGAACGATTCCCTCAAGAAAATGGCCTGCATTTTCACCATTATTAGCTATAGCAAACACCAACTTCCACAAAAGAGTTTTCAAAGCATTATTAGCTACACGCATGACAAACTCAAACAAAGAATTCTAATTCACCATGGCTCAACTATCTGACAGGCAATCAGTTAGTTAACTTCATTCAGAAACTAACTCTAGGATGTAACATATATACATCAGCAAAATTAGCCAAAGGGGTTTTCGCATTAATATAATACTCCAAGTTGGGTGACAATTGGTGAATGAAACTGGAACAGTCATTAGTAAACATTCAAGGTATTCAGAAGCAGATGATTCTTCTGCTTCTTTAATGAAATGATTCAAGTTTTATGTTCTGAAGAATTTCAGAGCACAGGTCTTTCTTCTTGTTAATAAGCATTTCCAGACCTTTTCGACATCGATAATGCTGAATATCTTTTGGACATGATTACCACAGATTTAAAACCATAAACGCTTGAGAATCATCATCAACATGCATATGGATCTAGGGAAGTAGCTTCATGCACACAGTTTTAGTTTTGAAAAGTGCCTTGAAGTATAAAAAATGTATTGGAGATGTTGAGTAGATAGGCTTGTCTAGAACTTACCTTCGTATAAGACTTCAAAGAGGTAAGCGAATCAGGTACTGTCCATTTCTTATAATGCCCCAGAGCAATCTCCAAATGATATAGCTTTGGTCCAAGTGATAGGTCAGCTGCAGATATCTCATTACCGTTGATGAAAGGGCCCTACAGAAAGGAAAATGACACAGTCAATTAAATAAAGTAGAAAGTTTCCTGCAATTTGTTTCAATAGTGTAAATAAACTATAGATAATAACAAAAAAACCCTTCCTCAAAGCCTTTAAAAAAATCAACATAGAGTCTAGAAGGATAGAAAACACCACATCCTTCTGGCTACAACTTGTAAACATATAACCATCTCGGATCATTAATAGACACATATTTACTGGAGTTATCGGGCACCTTAATTTAATCAAAGGGCTAGTTCCCTTAAGCCCGTCCAAGTCATGGAAATTGCAGGCATTTAAAAATTTCCATCTTATAGTTGTAAAATATATTACATGTATAAGGGTAGGAACTGGGTAGTATAATACCCATACTGACAATTTTTTTTTAGTAACTTCATAACTAGATCCATTTGACTGGTAATCTTCATGGATATCCATTGGGTTGAATTGACATCCCTATGCGAAATACATTCTCTTTCTCTTATTTTTAAATTTGCCCACTCCACTATTATTGGAATGAAGCATTAAAAGTTCATCCAACTCATGGATTGAATTTTTATTAGATAGAAACTATACATTCCAAAGTAGTGTTTCAGGGTCAGCTGTCATTGTCAAAACCACTATTCTTGGAATTAGATGAGGAAAAAAATACTGAGATGGTCAATGATAATCGTCACGTGAATGAACACAATAATGTGAAATCAATTTGCCCATTGCTCTCCATGAACATGTTATCTGGAGTTTCTAATTATCAGACAGCGAGGATTAGTGACATGTATAACAAAAATTTGCTTCCCATTTTGACTGATATTGGTAGCACACATGGCTTCCTTGATTTACAGCTTGCACAAATTTGGCCTGCAAATTGTTGCCAGTCTCTACTTTATCACCTGCAGAGGCAAATGTTCTTAAAACAAGAATTTGGAGTTAACTCAACCCCAAAATGGCAAAATCTACCTCACAGAGTAAGGAATGTTTCCCACTTATATACATCATATTGACACTATCTCTGGTTAATGACTTGGGTTTTTTTCTAGTTCACCCTCTCCCACCAAACACTGTTGAGTTTTGTGCATGGATAATATAGTAATTGGTCCAATAACAAATGTATCTTACACTCTAATACCATCTGAGCATATGGCTTCGGACTTAACCCCAAAAGCTAGCTCACAGAATGAAGGTTGCCCTCACTTATATACATTATCTGGGCAGATGGAATGGAAGTAAGTTACATTCTCAGTTTGTGCAAAGGATTTCAACGGCATATCCAAATCACTTTTACTTCTAATGAGATGGTCTTTCACTTCTAAAGTCATGGTCCTTCCTTTGGGATGTAGCGACAGGAAGTAAAGTAAAAAATGAGGGAAAATTTATTTAATGTCATATTCATATGGGTGTAAGTTTTAAATACATGTAGGTAGCATAACTAAAATGGAAGAGAAAATAACTGAACCAACTAATCTTAATCCAAAAAAAAATACAATGACAAAATGCAGAAAAAAGCTATACACTGTATAGCATAAGAATAATATGACTATCCTTGTAATATCTAATTCTGAAGCAGCACACCAAGTAAATATTTGAGATGAACTACAAAAGTTCCACTTAATAAAGCAAACCCATCTAATCAGTATAATGCAGAAAAAAGTATAACTGCATAGCATAAGGAATGATATAGCTATCCTTGTAACATCTAGTTTCTATTTGCAACTATGAAGCAGCACCCCAAATTAATATTTGAGATGAACTACAAAGGTTCCACATAATAAAGCAAACCCATTTAATCGGTATATAGGCGCTTTACAATTATTCGATGCAATTAATTTTAAAAAGTTACTTATTACAGTTCATGAATAGCTGATGTCAAGAAATTGTAAGCCTAATATAGTTTTTATAAAACAGCCATTTTAACCAAAAATACAATAAAATTTCATCCTGCTGAAGACAAAAATATGGAATTTAAGTTGCTTGCATAAAGTAATTGTTTACAGAATAGCTTTCAATTATACCAAGTAATCAACAATATAGCATGCATTTATTAGTTGACCCGCTTTGTATAATCAGCTCAATTAAGTCATGATCCCCATTTATTTGTTGTAACATGTATTAACCTCTTATATAATTGGAGTATAAAAGGCATTAGTGCAGTGATGAATGTTTACATGAATAAACATAAAATATAAATTGAAGTTGGATGAATGGGTTTGTTATGCAAGTTCCCCTTTTAAACCCAAGTTATACAAGGAAAAGGTAAAGACAGAAGAGAAAGTGGGGAAGTTGCCATACATAGGTTACCATGTATCCCAAGCTAAAGCGTATTCTTACCATATTAAATGCAGACACAGAAGAAAAAATTAAATGAAATATCCTTTCAAAATATAGGTATACCAACTGCAGGTAATTCAATTTTCACACTTTACCATCATTTAGCTTAAACCTTATCAGGGTTGAAGTGAAGAAATTAGTTCACAAAGGGGAAGCATGAAAGAGAGGATAATGGTTTGTTTGAAAAAATGCATACTACTTCTTCTATGCGTAAAACCTGATCAAGATTGCAAACAAACAACAGAGAGACAAAAGCAGAAAAAATGTCATACATTTTCCTTTATGTAATCATTGAAAGAGCTCAGTTCACTTAGTAATGCTTGTTCTGTTCCATCATTGGGATCCTTGCTCTTGAGAAATCCAATAAATGTAGAAAAGATCTTTGACCCCCTACAGAAAAAAAACACATCCATGCATTAGGCAATTGGAGTACATTTAACTTTAATATACTCATGTAAACATAAAAAACATAATAGGTTGACACGGAGTAGAAGGAAAACAAAAATACAAGTAAATAAAAAATGGAGTATCAAAGAAAATTGTGTTTACGAATGTATGAGTTCATAATGCATTTTCTAACAATTCAAAGAAATGTACAATTAAGAATAACTACATCTATAAGCAAAATGCATACACTGTGGCCTTTTCGGGTGGGGTCACCAATGGTGGGCTAGGATACTTCTCTTCCAATGTTTGAGTAATAACATCTGAATCCGGAACCCACTTCTCATCAAACTTTATGACAGGAACTTTACCATCAGGATTGACTGTACGGAACCTAAACCAACAAAACAAAATGTAAGAAAGAAAACAACTAAAGTAGTATGAGAACCAGACATGTGGTCTGTAGGTGATTCAGTTTTATGAAGATAGCAACTGTAATAGAATAAAAAATTTAGCCCAAGAAGCGCGCTAGAAGATACCATTCTGGTATGTTGGTGAAATCCACCAACTTGGGTTCATAAGGCAGGTGTTTTTCTTCCAGTGTTAGTAATACCCTTTGGCAAAAAGGACCTGAAAAGGCAATTCAAAATTGATTATAGGAACTACGCTAGTCCAGCCAAGTTTAAGGCTCAAATACCAACAATAAATCATTATTTGCTTTCTTAAGTACAAAATATATGCATAATTAGCTATCTCTAATTCCAGGATGAAGGCTCTTTTTGGCATTACCTACATCATGGAATTGAAACAAATACTCGAAAAACCATTCCCTAGCACCCTACATCTCAAAACACGATAAATCACCGAATCGCTTCTCCTATAGTTACACATACATATACTATGAGAACAGGAAAGGCTGTTCGGTCAATTTCTCAATATGCAGTTGTAAGAGAAGAAAATAAGAAGGTAAAATTATTTAACTTTCTCCTATAACATAAATCAAAATTAACTTAGGCATAAAGTTGTCTTGTTTAGCATCTAAACAGATGATTTTAACTGTACATTAACTAACTTTATGAAAAACTTACCTTTACATTTTTATTTTCTTCTTTTTCATATACTTATTGAGACGTTTATCCAAACAATGCCTTAAAGATTACATTTTTTTTTGCAAATTTTGGTAGAAACATGACAACAGAAAGCATTTCCACAACAAAACAGCCCTTATTGTTAGTGGAAAAGAAAGAGAAAAATGAGTGAAAATTGAGAATGCATGTGGACATAATTTGAGTCCAGATACATCCTAATTTTCTTCCCTTCATCTTCACCATTCCCACGTTTCTCCTTCTCTATTCCTATCATGCACATCACCATTCCCTTAAGGAGACAGTAATTTCAATTTCCATCGAAGAAACCACTGAGATGTTCAAAACTAAACAAAAGGAAACAAAGAAATGCATAAAAAGGTGAAAATATTATATTACAGTCGCCGAGCCTATTGGGTGTGGTGAGGGAAGCTTTAACGGCGATTTCGAAGGGTTGGGAAGGGGGAACGGAAGACATTGACACCACCCTCAGAGACTTCCTCCTGAAATGGTTGGTGAAGGAAACAACGGCGTTTGGGCGGAGACGGAGGTGGTTGACGGCAGTGGAAAGCGCGCACGCCGAAACTTGAACTCTCGCAGTGGACATTGCCAGCGTCTACTCCGAACCTCTGAATGGTGATGCTGACGATGATGTTGCGTTGTGGTTTTGGTTCCGGTGATGTTTACGTGGCACTATCCTACGTTTACAGCAACATGGTTCTAAGGTTGAATCAGAGTTAAAAATGGAATTATGAATTATTTTAAATGATAATTTTGTGTTTTATAATAATTATTCTAAATAATATATTTTAAGTTAGTTTTTAATTCATTAATTATTTATAAGGATTTAGTGAATGGAAGTTTTAATATTTAATTTATTTTTATCTCCGATATAAGAAAAGTTAATTTATGTTAATTAAGAAAACTAATTAACTTTACTTAATTATTTTTAATTAAATAGTTTTTGAAAAATTGATGTTGAAAAGAAAATTTTAAATAATTGAATGATGCTTTAAAAATAATCTCATTAAATCGCAAAATATATTATCGTAAGATTTTTTTTTTGTTTATTTATGTATATTACAGTTTTCCTTCTCCTAACATCCATATGAAATCGAATTTACTTTCCCTTGAATAAAATAGTGTCATGTTAAGTAGTTTCATTTGAAATGTTTTTAATTTATATTTATATTTATATTTCTATATTAATCTATATTCAAAATCCATTATAAAAATCAAAACATTTAATACAGTATTTACTTACTAATTTAATTTTAATTAATTAGAAATGTATCAAGGTTTTTTTTTTATTTGGGTTAGTATATCAAAACAATGGGCCCATGAGTCTATTCAAAAGAAAAACGCCGGAAAGAGAATTTCTTCCTCCAACACCATAGTTTGTTTCTGCACCTCCTTAAATATTTTAGTTCCAAACTACCCTTCCGCAAAAGGTGTAGAGGTTTTTCAAATTTATAATCGGTAGACCTTCTAAATTCTAGAATTCAAAATATTTTTTTAAAAAAATTCTAAAGTTTAGAATTCGAATCTAGAAAATATATTTCAAACTCTAGAATTTTAGAGTTTGAAAAAAAAATGTATTCCAAATTCCAAATTCTAAAATATAAAATATATTTTTAAATTCAAAAAGTATATTTCAAATTCTAGAATTTGAAATTTTAAAATCCAGAAAAAAGAGAAGAAGAGTATAACAAAAAAGATGAAAAAAAGGACAAATTTATCATTTAATGTTTTCTGTGGAGGTGCAGGAAGAAGATATGGAGGTGCAAGAAGAAATCATCCGCCTGAAGCGGGAGAAGAGAAACCACAAAGCCCAAAAGCTTATTAATGGGCTTATTAGATATAGTAGTCCTTAAATAACTGAGTTGGGTTGGACTTTTTTCAAAGTTGAAATGCCCCAACAATATATATTTATAGAAAAGAAAAAATATTTATGATGATTATGATAATCTTTTAAGTCACGTGGTTTACATTATAACGAATCGATGATAAGAATGCATGTTGAATTTTGAACAAAACCAGCTTACACGTTACAAACCCAGCACGTGCTAGGCTATCATGAAGAATATTATACTTATCATCTTATTATATACCAGCCAAACAAATCCCATTACAGAGAAGGAAGAACCAATGAACTATGGAATATCACTATTCTCTTCTCAAATAGATCTAATCAATATACTCCTAATTTTTATATCAGTATTAATGTTATGCATGATTAAATTTTAAAATTAAAATATAATATATATTAGAATAAACATGATCAAATACAAATATAATGTAATATTATATAAATATCATTTCCTAAGTTTAAAATATTTTGATATACAATGATTTAAAACATTCAATACATAAGACATTCCAATTCAATTCAATTTATCTTTAAATTGAAACTAATTTTACTTTACCATGTTCATTGAGATTAGTGTTCTTAGTTTTGTATTTTGATTTTGAAGTTTGATCTACCTTGAGAGTGGCTAATTGAGCTTCAATCAAGACACTTTTCTCACTTTGGATGCATAAACTTTTGCAAGTTATAATTTCAGACCCACCTTTATCATTCACACCTACCTTACAGTCCTTTTTAACAATAAAATATTATATATAGATAATAAATTATAAATATAAATAAAATCTCAAAATAAAATAATTAATAAATATATGGTTAGGGGGAGTTGGGAAACTATCATCTTCCATAATCTTTTACAGATTGGAAGAGTCTCATTTTTAATTCACCTTTCTTTTTATATTCTTCCTTTTTTCACTTTTGTGAACTTGAAAGTAGGGAAAGATTAAAAAGAATTATTAAATTACTTTTCCATCAATAGTGAACATCATTTCATTGTTACCCTTTGATAAATTGATAGTTATTAACTTTTACATATAAAAGAACATCAATATACATTCTCCATGCTAGAAATTAGGCTATTAATTAATAAAAAAAACATCTTTCACAGAACTTTTAATACTATTATTATTATTATAAAAGTTAGACAAACTTATCATCAAGTCTATTAATAATTAATTGGACGGTATTATAAAATGTTTGCAACCATTAATAATAACCACTTACACATTTCCACTTTTAATTTAACTTTCTCTTGGAATATTCGTTGTATATTTATTAATTTGCTTATTTTTTCCTTTAATTTGTAGCTGGCGTAGTTTTCTTGTTATACAAATCTGGGGGAAAACAACGTCTAGAACATGTAACCAAACATAAAAAATTATTGACTTCCCTACTCGAAAAATAAAGCAACAAGTTATCAATTCTCTTGTATATTTTTTCTTAAAAATAAAAAATCTTAAATATTTTTGTGGGATACTAAGAAAGATATGTTATGTGGTGTTTGGTTAGTGTGTGGGGTTTTGTTGATTGTTTGAATTGGTGCACTAAAAATAGATTTAATTGAGTGGACCCAACATGCAGACACAAAGGGCTCATGATTAAATTTGATGGAGCATAGTTATATTTCAGAGGAATAAAAATGGGTTTGTTATAACTTCACCAAACCCTTGTCATTCAGATTTATTTCTCACGTTCATATTGTATACTAGACTTTGATAAATAAAATGAGCCAAAATTTCAAAATACAGCGTAAGTAGATGAAGGAGATGTTGGAGATCTTATTAGATAGTGACATTTTTATAATATATAAATAAGTTTTATAATATATAAGTAAAGTAAATTTTATTTTATAAAATTAAATTAAATTCAAATTTTAGTCTTTAAAATAATATCATAATTATTTATAATCTATTATTTTGATGAGAGTTTGTTAGACTGATTACAAGAAATTTGCTAAATAGCAACTAAAATTAAAGAGAAAAAATAATTAGTTATTAGATTAACTAAATTAGATACTATTGTAAAAACTAAAACATTTGTATTAAAAGTGGTTTCTATTGTTAATAAAAATTTATAAAATAGTTTCTAAATTGATATCTAAATTAGCTACCAAGGTTTTAACTATTAATATTGTATATTCTAAATTGATCTCAATTAGACTTTTAGAGACTAATTTAAAATCTAAAATATTACACTACAAGAAAATCATGAAATAGAAACCAATTTTTAGAGACCAAAATAATTAGTTGCAATAGTAACTAAATTAGAGTCTATTTTAGAAACTAAAAAAAATGATTTTTAAATTAGTTTCTATTATTATTAAATAGTTTCTAAATTGATATCTAATTAGCAACCAAAGTTTTAACTACCAATTATTTATATTATAAATTTGGTAGCAAAAACCATTGGTTGCTAATTAGATATCAATTTAGAAACCATTTAACAATAAATAGAAACTAATTTAGAAACCAAAAATTTATTTAGTTCCTAAAATGGTTTTTAATTTAGTCACTAGCAACTAATTATTTTTGGTTTCTAAAATTAGCTTTTATTTCATAATTTTCTTGTAGTGTTAACAGATAAAATATTGGTAACTAATGATTAGTTATCAATTTAAAATTATTTTATAAAATTTTATTAATAATAAAAATTACTTTAGACCTTAATAATCTTTTTATATAAATTTGTCTCTAATTTAGTTCAATAATAATTAATTATTTTAATTTCCAATCCATCATATAATCTGGTGTAGATTTCTTAAAATACTTAAAATTCCTCTCATCCTGACTTTATTTATTCTCCAATAGATATTTGAGTGAGATAAAAGGTTATCTATAACTTTTAGATTAATGATAAAATATTCCTAAAATTTGAACTAAACCAAGTCACTTTTTCCTCTTATCTCTTTCATTAAAATTCCCCATACCTTCTTTAAACCAATAAAGTTTATATGCGTTTAACATATCCCATAAATTATAATTTAAAAGATTTATTTTGCTGATTCTAACATTTGAAGTCTGATTCTGATTGGTGGACAGAAAAAAAAAATACTATTTAACAATAATTGAAAATAAATCTTGTATTTAGAAAAAGGTTTTCTAAGAAAGTCATGCTTTGAAAACGAACATCTCGATATCAACTTGTTAATGCAATCCTATCGATCTTTATTTCTCACTTTTATTGTCTTTAACTTTTTTGAGTTATATATGTATGATTTTTAGAAACATTATGGTTTAAAATAATTTGATTTGAAGATAATATTGAGATATAATAGAATATATAAGTGGTATAGTAGATTTTGTAGGTAGAGAAAGAAAAAAGTAAAATGATTATGTGAATGTAATTGGGGTTGAAACCCTACACAAAAACTTTATATGGACATGATGTTGAAAATGACATGGAAATACATGCATGTGGGGATTGTTTGGGATAGGCAATGACTTGCCCTAAAAAAGTGGACATTCATCATTCATTTTTGCCTTTGTTTACAGTGTAAAGTTGCTTCAATATGCATAACCTCTTACTTCTTTTGGGACCAAAAATTCCCAAATTATATATCCTTCTTTCACTTTCAATCAACCTTAAACATTCATCATCACTTCTTACTTCTTACTCAAAACTCTTCTTTGCCATTCACACCTCATTCATTAATTATTCATCTCAACTCATACTCAAACACTAAAATATGCCACAATTATTTTTAAGGAGTAAATTGCACTCTAATTTTATGAAAGATGTAAGTAATTAATATACTCTTTTTTTTTTATATTTTTCATGTAGATGTATAAATACTATCTTAAGGGAAATGATAGCTAATTTAAGAGAATTAAATTGACACAAGCTTGAAAGATTAAAGACAAATCATTTTTTAAAAGAGAAAAATCAAAATTGAATATAAAAATTAGTAATTCAGCCTAATTGTTACAGTATCAGACAATATATACTTAGATTACTATTTCTTAATCAGTGATTATTTTTGTCGTTGATTATTCAATTTTTTTTTACGTTTTTGAAATGCTCCCAGTCAAAGGAGGAAGTATACCCATTCTAAGATGCAATAAGTTATTTATCTAAGGGTAATTTGCCAAAAAATAAATATAATATGGACTCCTCTAGTTTGTTTAGAGTAAAACTCTAAGATGCTTTAACCTCTAATCTTAAAACAAAACAAACAAAATCCATAGTGAACTAAACTCCCATAATTAATTGGATTTTTCCTTTATTCTAACCCCACTTGTTTACAAAATAAAGGTAAATGGATTCTGGTTCTATCTTCAATAGTTTCATATTAGATATAAAAACGAGAATTTAAATATATTTTTATTTTTTAACCCAATAATACCTCTTAAAATAACAGTGAAATAAAGTTGAATTCTAAATTATTAAGAAATATACTTTAAATTTAATTTAATTTCATAAAATCGACTTATAAATGGATATTGAGTTTGTCAACTCATACATAAAATTATTTATTTATGAATTATTTAATAGGGTGATAAGTTCAAAATTTTTGTTATGATAGACTATAAATAATTCTAATAACATAAAAAATTAATTTTAAACTTAATTAATTTTATAAAACCAACTTATAAGGTAAATTTTATACACACTTATATACAATGAAATTTTTTTTATCTCTGGTTGATCTCTAGTACAAATCAAATTAAAAATAAATATTTAATCTTTGTTGCCATGATTATGATGACTGTCCTAAAATGTTGTCCTTTTGAAGTTAATTGTGAAAATGTGATGTAGTATTTTGTATTAGAGTAGGCAGGGTGATGTTGGGCATTTTAGGGAAAGAAAAGAGGAAAAGTAATTAAGGTAAGAATTTTGGGGGCAGTGAGGGGCAAGGATAGCCATGGATGGGCATAGATGTTTTTGTGTCAGCAAAGTTTGGATGGAGAGGTATTGGGGATGTGTTGTTGAATTGGTTTCATAGATGTTGAAGCTCTCACCCTTGTTTTCCAATAATGTATGATGTTTCTGTGCAGATAGGAAACTTAAATTGACACACTCATATTACACACAACACCACTATGCCAGAAAGGGAATTGCACCTAACTCTTTCACTCCCCAATTAGACCCCACTTCTGTGATCTTCCAAATCATCACCATGTGACTTCTCTCTCATCAGGTTCTGCTGTCATACCCCTCTTCTTAAATTATTTCCCCACCCTTGCTCTCTCTCTCTACACTACTTATTCATGCAATCAAATTCATGAAATGAGATTAATCTTTGATCTATTGAGCATAAAATTGTAGTTGGGGTTGAGGTAGCTTAGAGGACGAGGAGCGAAAGGGTCAATGGTTGAGGTTTGTGATTAAAAAAATGTTACACGTCCATTCCCCAACCATATATGTGTGTGTGCCATATGTTTGTTTAGGTCTTAAATTATTTTCAAAGTGATCTCATCGAATGGGGCAATGTGGGTTGTTTAAGCATTCAATAATTATTCTAAAATAATAATCCCAATAATGCAGAGGGTGATTATGAGTGGAGCTTGGATTAGGACATGCCATTATTTAACTCTTGATCACTTGCTAGAATGTATCTTGTTTCTATAATTTTTGGTGCCGGCGCAAACTATTAAGCGACACCAACCTAAGCCTTGCCAATTATCTCCTTCTCATTTAACCATTTAATATGCACTTCATGCACTGAGATTGGAGCTTAATCATATAAATATTCCATTTCAAAATTCATTCTACTCTAGTAGTCTTGGTTTAACGTAAAGGTACAACACAGTATCACCAGGATTTCCAACTTTATCAGCAACCAAAGGAATCTCGTGGAGTTGTATTTCAACGAGGCCAAATAAATAAATAAAGGAAGCACCACATGTATGTGTAAGTGCAACCAAAAAAACCATATTCCATTTCTTATTCCTGTGCCTATTTTTGTTAGATGTGGATTCTTAGAGTTTACGCTTTAGTGAGTTCAAAAAGGTTCAAGAAAAATGAATTTAAGATGACCCTTGACATGATGCACGAGTTGTGTTCAACCAATTTATGAGAGGATAGTGACCATCTTACTTACCATCTTAGCTACAAACCATTGGTGGATTTGTATTACTTTATTATTTTCCTTCATTTCTTAATATTTCATTATCATGGTTCTTCTTTTTTTAATTCTAGATATCATTCATTAATATTATAATATACCTCTAACTCTCATTCCACCCTCAACCGCCCAATTCATTTTAAGATCAGGTCAAATTATTTTTATAACTTCAATTCGGGTTAACTTTTTTTTTTTCAGAATTAATGATTTTTTTATTTTTATTTAGTTTTGTATTTTCCAGAGTTTAATTTTTGATTTAATATAAACGAAATAATTGTCAAAAACGATGGAGATTGAAAAACTTCCTCATAAAAAGATGAGGACGATATTAAATAACACAAATTAAATTATATATTATAAAGCACCTTTTCTGCCTGAGGCAACATATTTAGGTGATTATGATGGAAAAAAATACAAGAAATGACTAGATTCCCATTTCACTGGATTTGATATGTCAACTTTCAAGAAAGTAAGAACAAATCACCATCCATTTGAAAAGACTCGTACAATTTTCTTTTTCAAATTTCTGATTAATGCTCTCTTTGTTTATCAATATTCGGTGGTAAAATTATTTGATATTCTCTTATATAAATCACGCAGTCACTTTCATGTTCATCATCAAAGTTACTGTTCCAGTTCAATTTAAAACAGGGTCTATATTTTGATGATCGAAAATCGATATTTGTGAGTGGAGGTTGTTTTTAATTCCGTCTTCATTACTTGATTTGTTTAATTTCAAACATCCTATTATTTCCAAATTTTATCCTCATGTTTTTGTATTTTTTAATAATCATTTTGTGTTTGAATGTATTATTATAACATAAGGAAAATTCTGTGTAAAAACAATAAATTAATGATTATGATTTCCGACATGCTCATACAAAAAAAGAAATAAAGGTTACATATTAAAAGGGAAACTTTGAGGTAACATTGTTTTGTTGAATAACCCGACATAATACTAATTATGGACGATTTTCTTCCGTATACAATTTCCACACGATAATTATTAATATTAAATATAAAATAGAGATCAAATTAGTTTTACGCAACAACGAAAGGAGAATACGAGTACGGAAATTTAAAAACTACATATATTTAAGAAATCATCAACTACAAAAATAATACCAAATTTTTAAATTTGAGTTTTATTTAAATATAAATTTAAATAAATAAATAAAAAGCATATAAATACTGATTAAATATTTATTCTTTATTATATTAAAAAAAGTTCTCTACGAACTCTCACTAAGTTTGGCAAATTATTTTACAAACAACTAAAAAAATAGAGTATAACTAAATTATCACAATTGAGTTTTGATAAGTGGTTGACCATTTATTAACGATATATTATTTTTCTTCTTTTATCTAGGTTCGTTTGTTAGGTGGCTATGTTTTTTGTTCAAGAGTTGATAATTTAGACAACTTATAAACAGATATTAATGAATTTCTAAAAATGGAAAAAATAAGACTTTAACTTATAAGTACGCTACATTTAGGTAAAGAGAGTAAATATTTACAATTATACAATAAGTTAGTTGTTTAAATGTGTGCAACATATAGATGGTGTTGGATTGTTATATATAACTTAAGATTGGGTTATGTGTACAACTATAAGTATGTTTCTTAAAATAAAATGGAGTATGTAAGATGCGAGTAGTATGTATTTTTGAGTAAATTTTCAATAAAAATATTGATTTGGATGAACTTGAAAGAGATTTGGATGATGTTTTTGTTAATTTATGTCGTGTTTTTTAGAATGAATATTTTTAAGTTAGATATTGTTCAAGCGGTAGCTTATGGCTCAAACAACACTTAAATGATGTATAATAATATATTTAATATAAATAAGATTTAAAAGATATTAAGTTGTGAATTACACTATAACATATTATAATGTACCAATATAATTTGTAATAAATTTTATGAATAGTATAAGATATAATATAACTTGTATTATATATATATATATATATATATATATATATATATATATATATATATATTTTTTTTTTTTTTTTTATTATTTTTTTTTTTTTTTATTATTATTATTTATTAAATATTTTTTTTTATTTTATTATATTATTATTAGTAATGGTTATAGAGAAATAACTAAAA
>Ga0123342_1005349_pt1 | contig 18674 bp, 9 predicted proteins | sample Turbeawhitnodule_FD_89960 | JGI IMG/M metagenome (GOLD analysis project Ga0123342, IMG submission 89960) | Root nodule microbial communities of legume samples collected from Mexico - Turtle bean Mexico white nodule | ecosystem: Host-associated > Plants > Roots > Nodule | place: Mexico: Nepantla...
AAATATATATATATATATATATATATATATATATATATATATATATATATATATATATATATAATTGTACTAACATAACTTTTTCCTTAAGAGGACTTGATTCAGAATTTTTAATCGCGTCAAGTTCATGTTTTTGCAGATTAAAAAAAAATATTATTACAATAGTTAATTACATTTTTTGTACGAGTTAATAATTAATAAAATTAGTGGATATATGTTGTTCTTTTAATATAGTAAAAAAAATTCAATGGTATAAATATAAAGAGACGTAATAGATGCAATTAGGGATCATTATAATTTTTTAGCTGGTGAAATTGTTCGAAGCTAATATTTTGAATATTTATTACTGATCTTTGATATGTATTTGAGAAGCTTGAAGTTAAAGATTATTTGCATTTCAGTTTAAGACCTATATTTTATAAGATCACTGTATTGGATTATACAAAGGGTATTCTGAAGACTGGACTGTTTGTAGGATGTGGAGCAGCTGGGTGCATCAGTTGTTGGCAGGTTCTATGTTGTTTGACGGTGTGGTTTATGGGGTGTGGTGAAACGGCATAGGCCTATTTTGATGAGGGTGCTGCAATGGCTGGGTTCGGTAATGTGGAGTTTTCAGGTGCAAGTTTGGATTGGTATGCTGCAGATATGGAATGGGTTGGTGCCACATTACAGATGAGTGAACTCGTTTGCGGAATGAGGACACGTGGAAGACCAACATGATCGCCGGTCGATGAAGCGGCGATCTCCGTGCCTGAGTAGTCGATGGTCGCCGAAGTTGTGCATCACCGTCGTCTTAGAAGAACAGAAGTCCAGATATTGGAAGTGAGGGGCAATGTGGATGAGGACACGTGGAAGGCCAATATGATCGTCGGTCGATAAAGCGGCGCTCTCCATGCGTGCGTGGTCGGTGGTCGCCGAAGGTATGCATCATCGCCGTTTTTTAAGAAGGCCAACATGATCGCCGGACGACAAAAGAGGCGTTCTCCATGCGCGCATAGTCGGTTGTCGCCGAAGTTTCGATGAAGCAACGATCTCCGTGCGTACGTAGTCGGTGGTCGCCGAAGTTGTGCATCATCGCCGTCCTTGAAGAACAGAAGGTCATTGGAAGTGAGGGGCGATATGGAGGAGGACACGTGGAAGGCCAATATGATCGTCAGTCGATAAAGCGGCGCCCTCCATGCGTGCGTAGTCGGTGGTCGCCGAAGGTATGCTTCATTACCGTGACCAACATGATCGCCGATCGATGAAGCGGCGATCTCCGTGCATGTGTAGTCGGTGGTCGCCGAAGTTGTGCATCATCGTCGTCTTAGAAATGAAACGGTGATCTCTGTGCGTGCGTAGAAAACAGGGTTTGGGTTTTGTAAAGGGTTGGGATACCCTTTCGTATCCCCTTAATTTAAATTAATTCTTTGCTGATAAAAAAAAAAAACTGTATTGGATTATATTAATGTGATAATAAACTTAGAATTCTGGATCATAGAAATAAAAATTTATCTTTTTTTTTACATTTAAAGAAGCTTATTTATTTAAAAAGAATATTTTATGTTAGTAAATGTTTCTAAGTTGAAATATAAATAATATATTATTAAATAAAATATATATATAAATGAGATTTAAATAAAATAATACTAATATAATATGAGAATTATTGGAAATGTCAACTAAAAATAAAATAAAATTATATTATATAAAATAGGTGTAATTTTTTTATAAATTAATTTATAAAATTAAATTAAATTTAAAGTTTACTTCACAAAGTGATTTAGAATCTATTAAAGTCTAATAGTTTTATTTAATAAAATGTGGAAGAGACCACCAAGGTATGCTAGGCTCAGACATTTCTCTTAAATGACGTATCTGTGTCAGACTTACGTATTGGTGTCGACACTCGTACGACACTCATAGAACACTTATCAGTTAAATGTTCAATTCAAAAAATATTTTTTGGATTTTTAAAATTTTTAGCACGGTTCTAACACTATTTTAAAAAAGATAAATATAATAATTTTCTTAAAATTCAAATTTATTGTATAAATTTTTATTATGATTATAAAAATAAGGAACAAATTCTTTTGAACCAGTCAAAAAAAATATTTTTTTATTCACAAAAATTTATAACATACTTGTACACATAAATATTTATTATCAATTTATATAACTATAATTATATAATATATAGATCTCTGTCTTCGTATCCTACATATTTTCGTGTTGTGTCAATGTCCGTGTGCATATCTGTGATAACCCGTATCCTATCAAATCACTTGAAAACGATTATCAAACATCCTGGAGGTTATAAAGGAAATATCCATATTACTGTTTCAGTTTTAATCCTCTTGCAATCATAGGATTATTAGTAGTCGAATTTTGCAGCAAAGATTGGCAAAATTGTGAGAAAAGAAGAAAAAGTAAGAAAAAATGGTGGTGGGTTTGATGGGCTGGGACCCCTTGTCGACCCCAAATGTGGCAACACTTTCTCATTACCAAACTCAGTAAAAAAAAAGAAAGAAAGACTGAAACATGGACTCGTCTACATCCAAACCTCCACACATTTTTTCTTTGTGCGAGTGAGAAAGCGATGGCCTCATCGCCATGTGACTGTTGGACTCATCTTTCTCAGTCACTTTCTTCTTCTTCTTCTTCTCCTTCCTCTTCCTCACTCCCCCAAACCCTTCTTCCTCCTCCTCCTTCTTCTTCCTCTGAACATGTCTGGAACGACATCAAACTCCCCTCTCTCTCCAACTCCCCCGTTGACTTCAACCCTTCTTCTTCTCATTCTTCTCTCCTCTCTCTCTCTTCCTCTCACAACCACCACTCTCTTCTCTCTGTCTCCAACGCTTCTTTCCCCTCCAACCAAACCACACACCACCAAGATCAGCGCCATGTGCGCATCATGAAAAATCGAGAATCCGCCGTTCGCTCCAGAGCCAGAAAACAGGTACGTCACCCTCTTTCATCTCTCTCACACTCTCTCTGCATATGTTTTTCAATATTCTTAATTCTGAAAATTCAAAACTGTTTTTTCTTTCTTTCTTTTGAGCAGGCTTATAGAAGAGGGTTGGAAGCTGAAATTGCTCGTTTGACGGAGGAGAATTCGAGACTAAGAAAACAATTGAAAGAGGTTAGATAGTTAGCTTTTCTATAAAGATCTTAGCCCTTTGAGTAATGTAATCTCCTCATTATTCAGTTAAAATGTAGGTGCTAGTTTTATCAAATTTTTAGTTCAATAAAATTATAATACAGATAAAGATTTACTTGATACAAAAGAGACCTAATAAAATAAGTTCTTTAATATCTTTCTTTTTTAAATTTATCTTTTTGGAGTTATTTCTTTTTTCTTATTATTAACTTTTTATGGTCAAAGTAACTTTGTTTATACACAGATTGGCATCGATTTTAAAAGATAACTTTCCATATTAGTCAATATATTTTATATGAATCACATTATTTAATTAATTAATTTAATAATTATAAATCATATAATGTGTATTAAAAGACTTTAAATACATTGATTAATTAAAGATAAAAAATAATAATAAAATTCATTATGGTTATATATCATTCAATAATCAATGCATGCTCAATCTTCTTTCTTTATTATGACTTTACAATGTGAAATTCATAATGAGTTTAAATATAATATAATTTGTATTCATATACATAACTTAGAAACCTTAGATTTTAGATAAATTTTTACATTAATAAACTTAGAGTATCAAATAGACACTAATAAAAACATTAATATTCAACATTCACTAATAGACATAATGTCCATATTCTCTTAAAGGCTCAACAATCATAAGATAATGTTAATATGTTCTATTGACACACCATTTCGTTTTCTTTAATGACAAATATTTCAATTTTATGTGCTTAACACCTTTCCGAAAACTTATCATTTTAGGAAAAGGAAGATAATTGCAAGATTATCACAAATAAATTTTCAACAATTTGACAATATTATGAACTATTCTAACTCTTGAGATTGAACAATAATTAATTGTTTCACACTTTTCCATGTAATTGCTCCTTTAGCTAAATATATAATCACCTTAAGATGATCATATATCTATATGTAAGCATGTGATTTTTTGTCCCTTGCAAGTATCTTAAAACTTTCTTTGCAGCTTTTCAATTATCCAATCCTGAATTACTTTAGTATCTGTCGAGCATATCAACTTCAAAAATAATAGTTGACCTCGTACATGTTTGATCATACATCGAACTTCCGACAATGGATGCATAAGGAATATTCTTCATCTGTTTTCGTTCCAAATCATTCTTTGGACATTGCATAAGACTAAATTTGTCTCCTTTTTATATTGGAACGATAGATGTTGAACATTTATTTATTCTAAATCTCTTTAAAACTTTATTAATGTAGACTTTCTAAGACAAACCTAACAATCTTTGTGATTTATCACATAATATTTGTATTCCTACCACTCATATCTTTCATCTCAAAGTTGTTAGAGATAAACTTAATCTCCCTTAATAGACCAACATCATTAGTTGCAAGCAAGATATCATTAACATACAAATCAAAATTATAAACTTTCTCACACTAACCTTGAGATATATACACAAATCAACAACGTTTTCCTTCAATTCGAAGGACATAATAGTATAATTGAACTTAAGATACCATTGCTAGGAAGCAAGCCTGCTTAAGCCTATATATTGATTTCTTAAGTCATTTTTTGACTCTTGTATAAACCACATAATCATTCAAAATAATAAGTTTTGTTTCTTTTTTAGATTTTCTTAATATTATTTCCTAGTTGTTCCACTGTAGGTTCATTATTAACCTCATAGTCATTAATTTGTTGTTCTTATTGATTGTTGTGTGGTTCAACAACATGATGAACAACAATTCTTGAAGTAGAGGTATTAGTTAAAAGAACTTGTACTCTCCAATTTCCTTAATCTTCGTATTTTGTGAAACTTCACTCTCACTCATTTCACCACTCTCAATGAACCAGTTATTTCCAATTTCAACAATTCTTGTATTATGGTTAGAAAAGTAAAACATATACCATTCGAATTTACTAGATAACCAATAAAATATTCACTAATTTTTCTAGATTCCATTTCTTTTCTTGTGTATTGTATATTCTAATTTATGCATGTAGGTGTCCCAAACTAGGTTTCCTACTTGTCCACAACTCAAAAGGTATCTTTTGAATTGACTTATCAGGATCTCGATTCACCAAATACATGACAGTTTTTAAAAGCCTATATCTACGATGATATAGGTAAAGATGAATTGCTTAACATGCTCATATCTATATCCATTACGGTCTGATTACGCCTTTTTGATACACCATTTTGTTATGGTGTACTCGACATTGTGTATTGAGCACAAATACCACGTTTATCAAGAAACTTAGCAAATGGATCAAGATGTTTTCTACTTTATCATATCTTCCACAATATTCATCACCTCTATCTGACCTAACAATTTTCACATTTCAATCTAACAACCACTCGCTATCAACAACCTCTATTTGACATGAATTCTATTATTTAGTTAATTTATTCTTCTCACCTTCTATTCTATCAACAACCACTCTCTATCAACAACCTTTTAAGAAAAATAATAAAGTCATGTCAACGTAACTTTTTCTCTCAAACAATTCTTAAAAGTAAAATAAAATGAACAATTGGAGTAATCCGATAGCACACACAAAAGTATCATCAGACAATGAATTCATACTATCTTCTCCCTTTTAATTTAACTTTCAGGCTTTGTTTACATTTAGACACAAAAGTATCGACAAAAGTATCACCAGATAATGAATTCATACCAAATTCTTCCTTTTAATTTAACTTTGAGGTTTTGTTTACATTAGGATTAGGAGAGGATGGAAAGGGGAAAAAAGATATGGAATAAAAAGTTAAATTATTTGCATTAAAAGAAATTAAAAGAAAAGTGAGTTTTTTTTTAAAATGAACGGATTAATATGAATTTTTTATATCTTAATATAATTAAAAAAATTAATTTAATCAACTTATTATTTTAATTATTTTTTTAATATAATAAAAATGTTAATATTAATCAATCATATTAAAAATAATTAATTATGTATGCAAACGTAATGAAATATTTATAATATAATTAATCATACTAATAATTGTTAGTATTGTAAATATTTTATTGTATTTATTTACATAATGTATTCTGAAATTATGATTTGTTACAGTTGCAATGCTCTTTATCTTCATCAGAGAATACCCCTGACAGAATCAGTGCTCCCTGCAGAACCTCATCATCTCCATTTTGAGAAACAAACCTGTGTGACTCAGCTTCGTGCTTTTCAGGTTGTTTCATGGGCTTTTGATAAATTAGTATTTTTGCCTACTTTTTTTGTCCTCTAGGAATTCTTCCACATATCAATGTCTTGTAACCAAGTTGCTGTTGTTTCCCTCCATCACTCACACTCTCTCTCTCTCTCTCTCGAATATCGACACTACTTGTGTGCGAGGTATAAAAAATTGTAATTGTTAATCTATTATTATTCTTCTTCATTTCGCTACTTCCTTCCTCCAACCTAAAATATTCATATTAATTTGGAGTTTTAAAATAAAATTTAAAGATAAAGTTAAACTTTCCATTTCTATGTAAAAAAAATGGAACTTTAAACACGACAGACATCACCAAATTAAAATTTTCATGCATTGCATTTCACAGTTGGAGTTTATGTTAAACCAATTGTAGACTCTCCCTGAGTTAATAATTATTAAAATTAAACGAAAATTATGTATTTAGATCTTAACCTTATTAAAAGAATTACAAGTCTGAAAAAAATGCTTATCTATAAATAGATTCGGTAAAACCAAAACAAAATAAAGAATACCGAAAAGTCTAATTAGAGATATCCTCATGTCTTTTGACTAGAACAAAACTCAACATTTTTATCAAGTAGATTTGAACTAAACTTATTTGTTGATTTCATGTGGGTTATAAAAATCCTATATTCTACTCAGGCTTCTTTAAAAGCTCGACAAAAATATAGAATGTGCGAGTTTATATTATAGGAAAAATTATTATCTAAAAATAATCATATTTAATTTTACTTCAAGTTTCAAATCCTATATTTTATTGAGTAAAAGTGTGTCGAATTAATTCCAAGTCTCATCTGAATAATAGCATGTTCTATTGAGTTGGATTATATATATATATATATATTTTCACATGAAATAAATTTTCATTTATACTACAAACTTTAAAATCTCTTGAATACTTGTGCTAAGAAAACTATTAAAATGGGTCATTGTCATTTTTTTACGTGATAAACAGATTTTCAGTGTGGATTAAAATGTTAAGGCTAATATCCGTTATTTTAACTATTATAATAATATGATGAGAAAATAACTGAATTGTTATATTAAATATTTATTCACATATCAACTTTATCTTTATTCACATAAGTATAGAAAAACTAATTGGACCTAACCTATGATACCACAAATCCCAGCATCAAGTCAAAGTTTTAGAGACTACAACTCCATGATCAACATATGATATGTCTATACACAATCGGGTTCGGTCCATGACATCACAGTAACAAATTACTATAATAAAATACAACTAATATAATTTTGTAAATAATTTAGACCACCGACCCACCATATATATATATAATATAATAAGATTGAATTTTCACTAGATATAATAAAAAAAAATAAGTAGACCATAGCCAGAACAAGGGTTTTGGAAAAGAAGGAAAAACATATTTGTTCAGTTGGAAAAGATTTCATTAAAAAAAAAATCTTGGCACCACTAAGCAAAGTGAATTTTAAGAGAAAGTGTCTAATTTTTTGAGAACTTTCTCTGTATTTCTATGTTTTCAAACATCTAACTCTCCCCTTTTGTAGTCTTTTCTATCCTTTTTCTTTTCATTTCGACGGCACCAAACATGTTAGAGTGAAGAGATAAGGACGGCTTTAATTGGTGACTTTAAATTTTTGGAGTGTTTGTGACGTTTGGTTTGTTTTGTTACAGTTGAAGATCCAATTACAACGTGGTGTGCTGCCTCTCCCAAAATGTGCACTCTCTACATAACCTCGTTATCTCCCTTTTGAAGCATCGCTGCAATTTGCTTGCAAAGTGGTCCAAACATTTTGTTCCAACAAGGACATCTCTTTTATCGGACCCTTTCTACCTACCATGCTATATCTTTTATTTACTCAAATAACACATTTTCCCCTTTTTTAGGTTAGGGTTCTGTTTATAAAAACTGAATTGTCACTTCTTATTAGGCTTTTTCTTCCTGAAACCCCTACAATTTTCTGGTACCCGTACCTCAATAATTTTAAAATGATAGTTTTATCTTTATTTAAAGTTATTGTTAATTTTACCTGTTTTTAGAAATCTTTTAGAACATACCTTTTGAAATTCATAACTACATCTTATAACATTTATTATTCTTAAATATGATAAGATTTTTGGAATGAAAATTTTTGAAATACACAAAATACATTCTGAAACTGCACCTATGTGGATGTGAGAATTAGAGTTAGAGTAATGTTGATCTACGTTGATACACAATTTTTTGTTGTGCTAGTAACTCCTTAATTCCTCAACTTCTTTTTGCTTCGCGCGTGCGCTCGTCCGGTCGGCGGGTACTTATGATTGTACTCCGACGCTTAAGTCAGTGCTAGTGATTAATCTAGTCTCTCAGGATATAAAAAAACATACCTTTTTCCCCTTTCAGAAATCCCTTTTATAAGTGGACTTGGGATTTGGTTCGTGTTGACCAGGTAACCGGTTGCCAAAAACATACGTAGTGATCCTTAGATAATGTGTAGTGACTTCGTTATATTAAGGAAGTGCGTCTCGAAGTGAGTTTGACTCAACTTTAGTTATAACTGTTTTCTTACCACATATTATATTTAATGTATACCCAGTACATAAACAAATTACAATGTTCTGGAATGTACATATTACCTTATCGAATACATTTTCTATAATGTTTTTTTTTTCTCTTCTTCTTTATAGCGTTGTCATTTTCTTTCTACAGAGAGGTAACGGTACAAGAGCGGCAACAATAGTAATGGCGACAGTGGTGGGATGCAGTGAGCAGGAGCAAACTGGTATCCTCCTCTTTTGTCTTCTTCTGCATTTTATGATATCATTGTTCATGGAGAAATTGAACTTATCTCAATGATTCACTGGTAAAGAAAGAAAATGAAATGAAAAGTAAGTGAAAAAATGTGTTTTTTGTTAGAAATAAAATAACGGAAAGACAAATAATTTTATTTGGTTTTAATAACTTTATTTCCTTTTCTTATTATTATTATTATAATAGAAAATAAAAAATGATATAATCATGTTCACGTTTTTATAACGGAAGAAGTGTTTTCACATCTTCTTAGATTTGGGAGAGAAAACAAAATCTCATTTCCTTGGATTTTGCAGAAACAAATATCCAATGGACAGGACCATGTGAGACTTGAACCTCAAATAATTAGAACACGTGACTATGAACTACAATGTTAAGGATATGGTTAAGGTTCAGTCTCTTTTCTTCTGGCTCCCAATCTGCTAAGAAAAGAATAGATGTTTCCGTACAAAAATAGGAAAAAAATCATGATTGGTACTGGTGTAAGATTCCACTACTGTAAATGAAATAATCATTGAGGCTTTTTGTGGTATGAAATAATCATTGAGGTGTTTTTTTATTAGCAAATGGATGTAGAAAGATTTGATAAAGTGAAATTTGATTAATGGTCAGTTTAATCCATTCACTCGGATTGAAAGAGTCTGATTTGTAAAATAAACTAATATATTTATATAATAATAATATAAATGTATTTATATAATAATTTAAATGTATTTATAAATAATAATAAAAGAAAATAAATTAATAATATAAATATAAAAATTATAAAATAATATAATATATGTAAAATTTAAAATATTAATAATATATAAAAAAATTATAAATAATAATAGATGTTAGATAGAAAAATAAAAACAAATGGGTGCTAAATAGAAAAATAAAAATTAAAAAGTACTAATAAAAAATAAAAGTATAAATAGTGCTGTATGAGAAATTGAGTTGATAATTTTAAGAAAATATTTTATTTTTTAAAAATTATTAAAACAAATTTTATAAATTTTTTTAAAATATTTAAAAAATAAATATAAAATATTTTAATATATTTATACCACTTATAATTCCATTAATAATAATTATTAGTTGTACATAATTAGATTTGATTAGAAAATGTGTACATTAATCAATTTTTTAAAGAAAGAAGAAACACTCAGTGTAAAAGCAAACTCTACTCAAATATAAAGTGCATCATAGTAAAACAACACATCCTATAGTCTTTCTTCACACAAGAAAAAAACTTACTCAACAATGTCACAATTGAAAACAAACAGGGTATCAAGATAGTTATATTAAAAGTTACTTGTCTATAAAAAATTAATATATTTTAGTTTTTCTAAAAAATAAATTGTGTTTTTAAACAATTTTATTTATTTTTAATTCTTCAAAGTAAAAAAATTATGCATTAACAATGTAAATAAGATTTTATAGAAACAAACATTTTATAATTAAACTACAAATAAAACTGATTTAAACTATCAATAGATAATAGTAAAATTCGTTTAAACAAGTGAGTAGTCTGAATATTATGATTGACAACTTTATCAACACAACAAAACTACATAATTAGTATTTTGATACAAAATTTTATTAATCAAATTAACGGTTTGCTTACATGAGTAAAAAAAATTATATTTAAATTTCGAAAAGCTAAAATAGCGAAGTTCAGAAACAAAATTACACAAACAAAATAATGGATGACATAATAACAAGAATCAAACTTTCTACTATTTCGTGTAAGGTGAGTCTGACCCAATGTTTGACTCGATCCGTACTAAATTAAAAATATGTAATTTTTAGGATATATTATTCTCTCAAAAATATAAGAATTTTAACTATATTATAAATTTTAGCTATAATATGTAATTTAAATTTTATATTTTTCTGTTTAAATATATACAATAATAAAATTATCTGAATTATTAGTTTTGTTTGATGTGATGTGATAAGATGTGTAATTATTTTATATTGGATTTAATATTTACAGAAAACAATGACATTTTTAGTGACCTCGAAGAGCATCAACTTCATTACTTGAAGGTGAAGGGAGTGATTCAATATTGAATTAAGTGTGCCTGATCCTTTTCTTGTCTGGGCCAACTCCCCCCACAATGTCAGCACCATGGAAAAAATACAACACTCTTTTCAACATCTTAGAAAGAAATTGTTTTTCTAAAACCATTGTAAAAATAAAACTCTTTTAAAATTTAAGGGTGATCATTTTTCTCTTACATTTAAACTATAATTTTGTAAATATTTATTTTGTTATTTATATTAATTATTATTTTAATATATCTTTTTATTTATATTTATTATTATTTTAATATAATATTTTATTATGAAAAGTAGTTATCAAATGAATGTGAGTAAAATAGTTAGTGTTAAAAGGATATTTTCTAAGTTTAATTAAAAAATAATAATTTTTTGGTTTATGATATAAGGTTTATGGTTTATGTCGTAGGGTTCAGGGGATATAGTTTAGGATTTAGGGTTTATTTGTAGACTTGAGATGAGAGTATCCTTTAAAAAGACCGCATTCATGGATATCTTCTAAGGAGTGCATATCGACAAAAATATCATCTGAGATCCTAAACCAATATATATATCTTCAACGTATGTAACATCCATATATTTTTCCACATCTAATAACCATAATCTCTATGAAATATCAAAATAAATATATAAACATACTACAAATGCTTACAACTCTTTCATATAATGTTTCGAAATATCTCTCTCTTCATAAGACTTTAAGTATTTACATAAAGTTAAAACAAATTTTCAAAAAAAAATACAATATTTTCATCATCTAGCTTCTCACAGAAGAGCTTTATCACCTGTAACATCATTTGCTCCCGTGTAAATACACGATCATCACATATTAAAGAAAACAACACGAACAAATAACAGGGTAAGGTAGCTATATAAAAAAAATTTCTATATAATTTCAATTTCAAATTAATACACAATATTCATCAAGTCTCATACAATTTCTCAAACATTTCACATAACCATCAAGTGTCTATCCAAGAAATTCACAACTCATTTTTCTCATGTCAGACTTCAACTGACTCACAACACATAGACACTTGACTTTACTTCCGGAAGACTCGTGTATTGAACTTAGAATCCTGAGACATGCACCTGTTGTACTACTCACTGTGAATCCACATAGTCATGCGCATAAAAATTTCAATATCTCATCATCTAGTATGACATGGTAAATTCATATGACTTGAAAGACCAGATTAAATTTCAAACCGCAAACAAAGTCATATGAACCTCCATCAACTCTCACCAACTGAATAACTTCATCTATGTGATTCCGTTATATCAGTAGAGTCAGGATCGTCTCATTGGTACGGGACCTGACATATCAATACACCCTAAAACAATCTCAACACAATATTTTCTTTCCTGAAAATACTATGTTTTGATCACACTTTCACACTATTCTATATCTCATGTAATACATCAAAGCATCATTCAATCACATCATATTTTAGACTTTTCAAAACAATCTAAACATATCTCAAAATTCACTAAAACATAGAACTAAATTCCTTTAATTATATTTTTAAATAAGATTTAGAATTTTCACTTAAAAACAATAAACAAAAATACATTAGGCTTTCATAAGCAAAAATAAAAAATTTAAGTGTTTTTTTTTACCCGGGAATTCTAGCTTGAGAGAGAATTTACTCGCTTGAGCAAGAATTAAGCCGATAACACCTCCTTTTTTCCATTCTATTCTCGCTTGAGCGAGACGTGCAAAAAAATATGCATAATTTTGCCTAATTTCACCATTCAAAGTCAAACAAAACAATTTCAAAAATTCATTCATTTCAAAAGTAAGTTGCACTAATCAACTATACCAATCAATCAAAGTTTCAGATTCAAACAAAATCCTCTACCATAAATCATCTATGTCAAAATCAACATTTTTCACATTTTATTTCAAATAATACCACACTACTCGTAAACAATAAATCCTGCAAACCAAAATTGAAATTGGTGACCACGTCACCCCCACATCCAGATCTTCTAGCCTAGGGTTCTATTGAAAATTTAAACTAGCTTCCCTTACCTGAACTAGAGCAGATGCTCCCTAAGAGCTCCAAACTACCAAAAGCTCAAGGGTAGCCTAACCTGCACCATAGAGTCTTGATAAAAAATCTAACTATATCACTAGGACCCTAAGTTAACAGAGATTAACGCTGAAGCTAAAAGAGTGACATGCAAATCCTATGTAGAGACAAACCTAACAAGTTCAAACTTTGACTCATAGAGAAGAGCAAAAATGAACTTACTCTATTAAAGATTCTGATCGGGCAGTCTTGTAGTTTTCACTGACAGGAGTCTGATGGCGGACTCTGATCGTCAAACTGATGAGCGAGGTGGTCAAAATCTTAGAGAGAAGGTAGAGAAAAAGAAAAAAGAGTTTTTAGAGAGATGATAGTTTTTTTTAAAAATGAAACCTGAGTAATTAAATTTCTATTTATATAGACTTTTTCACTTTAATAATAAAATATTCAGGTGTCATTTTAATTGTACCATTTTTACTCTAAGACTATTTTTCTCGGTCTTTACAACGTATCTCTTAAATTTTTACCAACAAAACATTCATTCTCCATCTGACCAACAACAACTTCAACAAGAGTATCAAACAACTTCCTCAACTTTTACCATCCCTACATTACAGTACATATGTGCACCTCTGTAGTGAAATCCTGTTTCTAAGTGACAAAAACCACTTCCTTGTGAAGGACATAATTAGTTTCTTTGATATGGACAGTCAATAGTTATACTGTAGAACAATAAGTTTTGATAAAATAGTAGACGATTTGGTTGTGTTATTGAAGTTATGAGGATGTCGTTTGCATCTAGAAATAACATGTTTTATCATTTTGTATGAAGAGTAAAATGGAGGCAACTTTTCAAATTCAATATTTGTAATAAATTTTCATCAAAATTTGATTAGGTAGATCAGATAGCATATCAATATCAATCAACACTCTATAAAAAAACCTCTAGATTTATTCATAGTGCAGTCATTAAGATAAAGAGGAATATCAATCCCTCTCGTTATAGAGAAAATTGTTTTTGGTTGCCAATATTTATAAGATGATCCTGGATTCCGACTAAACATTGAGCTTTGATGTGTCTTATGGAAGATGACACAAAGTCTTTAGTATAAGTAAAGACTCTCAGTATATCCAGATTGAGATTCCAAGACTTTATTGTTAGGTGTCTTCTCATGTCTTCAAAGAAAGAAAAAACAAATTTATAAAACCTAGAAGAATAACATTCCAAAAATTTATGAGAGAGGTTGATTCTTAATACTTTAGATTTTAAATTGGTCTTTAGTTAAATTAATGACTAATTTTATCATTTTTAGAGTCTAATAAATTAGTTTATACAACTAATTTTTTATATTGGTTAGAGTTTTATTAACTAATATTGTAAAAAAAAAGACTGATATCCGAAATTATTTTTTTAATTAATATTTATAAGACTGCTTTTCACTCAATATCATAAATATTATTTTTACCCAAGGTCATTCATAATTTTTTTTATATAATGTCGATTGGAAAAACATTTTCTCAATCTTGATTAGAACATTTTTCTGCCAATACCATTCTGGAAAATTTTGTAGTATAGATGAATTAAAAAAGTCAACAAAAAAATAAGATAGATGAATCATGCTAAAAACAACGACTTTTACTAATGTTAGGAAAAGTAATTGTAGTTAATATTGATAAATGACAATATAAACTATTGTTAATTAAAAAATATATTATTGTAATTGTTAGTTAAATTTTTTTGATTGAAAAATAATTATAATAATAACGAAAAATATCTACATAATATTTGAATTATTAAATATTATTTAATATTAAAATAATTTTTTTATTTTTATAATAATTGAAATATTTTTTATTTGGTAATAATTTAAATATTATTTTCAAATGAAATAATTTAAATTTAGTAGTGAAGTTGACATGTTAATATGCATAAATATTTTTAGATTTTAATTAAATATTCTACCATAAGTATAACAATGCATAAGGTTTGAGAAAATGGAGCAATGACAAAAAAATCATCGAACTGTCTAAATGGAGTGGAGTGGAGTGCATTTGTTCCGGTTTAAATGGAGTTTATTTATGATCTTCACCTACAAAAACACAACTTTGAAATATCAAAATTATCCTTAATAATTTTGATGAATCCGGAATAAAAATTCCATAAATGAAAAGTATTTTCAGAATAAGGTTTCAGAGTGTATTTTCAGAATTGAAAATCAAGAAAGAAAAAATTATTTCAAAATATTCTTGGAACACATTTTTTTAATTTTAAGAATAAATCTGGAGTTCATAAAATTTATTCTAGAAAAAATAATCTAAAAGTCATTTTTTAAAAAGAAGAAAAATGTCTTTTCCGAAAATTATGGGATGCAGGAAAATTTGTTGGGGGTGCAAGGAGAAACACCCAAACACCAAATATTCTAAAAGAAAGTTTGTTCGGCGTGACCCAAACCATATTAGAGAAGAAGAGTAATTTCTTTCTGCAGCCCCATAATTTCTTCCTGTACCCACATAATTCTATAAATCCCACAAATACCCTTATGAATTTTTATTTTTTTTTCAATTCCAATTTGTGAAATTTTGATACTTTCTGGATTGTCTAATCTACAATAAAAATTGGATTGTGTATTTGTATTCCAAATCATGAAACTCTCTTTGGTTTCACCTATTGTTGCTTGTTGGATCTCTTTCATCTTGATGTTGGCTTTCTGATGTTTGGGAGCGCAAACCCTATAATCAAGAGTAGAATGGAAATTTAGAGATTGCAAAAGTTGAGAAGAAGAATGATAAGCACTCGGTGGCAATGGCAAAGAAGATGAAGAAGGGGTGAGGAATATGAAAATGGTAATTTCAGCGTCCCCATGGAGGTGCAGGATGAAATCATAGGGTGGAGGAAGAAATGGCGGAGAAGGAGATAGTTCGGAAATGAAATCCCAATATGAAATACTCATTTGGATGTTACAAATTTTTACCATAATAAAAATATGGTTTCATCTTCAAATAAGGAGATACAAATTTTGATGTTACAAATTTTTACCCATCAAATTCGGTCGCTAAAAACATTATAATTGATTGCTAAAAATATTTGCGACCGAAACAGTCACCAAATAAAGAAGGAAGCGAAAACTCTAGTCGCCAAGTTTTTAACGGCCAAATTATAAAGTAATCACTAATTTGCAACCGAATTTTTGGTGGCTAAATCGGTCACAAAAAATTTGATCACCAAAATTTAAAGACCAAATTAACCAAACTTTTATAAAAAAATCGATTTGATTGCATGATCGTAACGTTACGACAATGAGTAGCTTAACGGCGTGCCATTCCTCAGCTATGCGATGAACTCTTCCAGTTTGATTGCATGATCTTTCCCATTCTGGTATAAATCCGCATGATAATGAGAGCAATAAAAGGTAAAAATAATGTGGAATTAAATATTATGAGATTCTCTCCAATCAATTAGGAACATGAAAGCCAATGCAGTTTTCTTCCTATTATTATTCTATGTTCACTTGGTGTGTCTTGGAGAATCAAGATCATCATTTGCAGACATGATTGAAGCAGGGAAAAGTGATAACCAGACTAACCGTGAAGTTTATATTGTGTATATGGGAGCCGCTAAAGATTCAGTTCAGGATGATCATGCTTATCTTCTGAATTCAGTGTTAGCGAGGTAAATTAGTTGACATGCTTATCTTCAGAATTCAGTGGGAGAATTTCATCAAAATTGGTGCAATTTTTTTTCACATGTACGTAAATGGGAAATGCAGAAAAAATTATAAAAAGCGAACATTTTTTTTAAATTGCGTTAGAAAGTTCAGTTGATTTTTTTTAAAATAATTAATATTTTTTTAAATTAAATTTTTTTATATAATAAATTTTTTTAAATTGTTTAAAATTACATGAAATGAATAAGAATATTGCAAAAATTTGTATTTTATAAATAAATAATATTAAAACTAATTTTTATTTTCACAAGAAACAAAGTTACCCAAAATGAAGTTGGATTAAAAATAGGTTGTGTAATAAATGTAAAATATTTAGTATTTTTAAGTAATATTAAAATTAAAAATACTTTTGTTGTTTTTAAAAAATTGAAATTATGTTCGTGAAGTAGCGTTTATAGTTGATACAGTTATAAATAAATAGGGTAGCATTTAAACAATATTTATAAAATAATAAATAAGTACAATTTATACATGATTATAAAATAGAAATGTAGGAAAAGTTCTCATCTATGTGAAGTTGTGCCACATGGTTGTCTTCTTCGTTGTCTTCGTGATCGTTGTTGTGGCTGTTGTTTGGATGAAGGGTAGGAGGGGGTGGAGGTGGAATGTCATCGTTAGTGCCTTCGACTTCATTATCATCATTCTGATTTCCGGACACTTGTGAAGGCATTGTTGGTCGATAATACTGCATGGATGACATTGGATTGTAGGCAGATGAGAGGGTCATGGTAGAGGTTGCAAAGGGATTTGATGGACCAGCAAAAAATTGTTGTTGAGATGGAGATGTTGAGTAGTTGAAAGGTGGTCGACGGAATGACGATTGGAATGGCATGCGAGGTTGATCCCTATATCCGAACAACAAGGTCGGTTGAACACTTGGTGGACGAAAAGATTGTTGTTGAACGATTCAACTTGAGAAGAAGACCTGACATGATGTTAATAGTGAGGTTGTGTAGTCTCATGTGACATATCATATTACGAAATAGAACATAGATGAATAAAAGATAACAAAAGATGAACAAAAGAGTAAAAGGAAGGTAAAAGATATGAGAATGAATATCTCTCTTTTCTGGTTATCAAAACAAATGGTTTGAATATATACAAGTAGTACACTCATTCTAGGTTTAACTAAAGAGGAAAAGAATCAATAATTAAATACTAGAATCATAACACACAAAGACAAAATAAAGGTTATACCTCTATAAAGAGAAACAACTGATAATTAGAAAAGACACCCAATTAATATTAGGATCCTTCTATAACTCTGGTATCCGTATCCTTTAATACCCCACCACAAACTGGGGAGCAAATATTGATGAGACCCAGCTTGGAACAAATATTCTTAAAAGATTGAGGACTTAAAGCTTTGGCATAAATATCAGCCAGTTGCTCTGTGGTGGAAATGGGAAGAAAATGGATGAGACCCTTATTTAATTTTTCCCGGACCACGTGACAATCTATTTCTATATGTTTTGTACGCTCGTGAAACACTGGATTTTCTGCAATGTATCTTGCTGAGTCATTGTCACAGTATAAAAGAGATGGTTGCTCAAAAGGAACTTTGAAATCTTGAAAAAGATAAGTTAGCCATTGAATTTCACATGTAACAGTGACCATTGCCTTGTATTCAGCTTCACAAGAACTCTTTGATATTGTTCCTTGCTTTTTTGATTTCCAAGATATGAGAGAATTCCCAAGATACACACTAAAACCAGTCACTGATTGTCTTGAATCACTACAGGTGC
>Ga0123342_1005350_pt1 | contig 18672 bp, 9 predicted proteins | sample Turbeawhitnodule_FD_89960 | JGI IMG/M metagenome (GOLD analysis project Ga0123342, IMG submission 89960) | Root nodule microbial communities of legume samples collected from Mexico - Turtle bean Mexico white nodule | ecosystem: Host-associated > Plants > Roots > Nodule | place: Mexico: Nepantla...
AAAAAAAAAAAAAAAAAAAAAAAAATCAATCACACACACAATATATATATATTTTTATATATATATATATATATATATATATATATATATATATATATATATATATATATATAAATGGGCCAACCGGTCCAATGGTAAATCCAATGAAACTTATTAAAAGAGACGAAAAATGAGACCCAAAATGAAGAAAAGTAATTTTAATTCTGCATTTTCATTTGCGAAGTTCTTTTGAGTCTCTGTGACAAAGGAAAAATTCATTCTGCATTAATCACCTTGAACTGTACAAACTTTTGGTTCTCTCTTGGATAGTGATGCCGAAAGATTGAAATTTAAAAATTAAAAATGATTGTTTCTGAATTCCACTCTTCATTTTTATTGGCAACAACGATGATGTTGTGGATGTGAAATTTTTGTCCTTTGGATGTTGGACAAATACTAAGAGCGTTCTTCTATCCAAGCTTTACTTGTTCATAAATTAAGCATCCCATAGCTTTTTGACATAAAAGTTATTTTGACTAATATGCCCTACCAATCAGTCTCTTAGGTATATGTTGCTAAAAACAGGTTCACATTGCAAACTTGCCTGCTTTGGTATCATCGAAGCTCTTGTAGGGTCCTTAGAAGCCACAAAAGGAGAATAAGTAAAACCAGTGGGTGCCAATTAAAATTTGTTGCAGTAGCAATTTGTTACACTGTGGTCCAATATCAGCAACAAGATTAAGAGAATAATGGGAGGTTGAGACAGATCTGCCATACATCTGTATTATACATTTTCTTTTCTTTTCTTTTCATTATAAAAATATACATAGTCTATAAACATATTTTCTTTCTCAGAATGATTTTTGTTGCTTGTGTTTGATACAACTGGAAACATCTTTACTGTCCCCAAAAGCTTGAACTGCAATTTAAATCTATTTCTTTCACACTTGAGTCAGTGTCTCTCTGATATTGGCTGTTCAAGTCAAGCATTTCTGACAGTTCACATTTCCTCAACTTGTTGCCACATCCTTTTCCACAAGGTTGATCAACACAGCAACCATTAGAATCAGTTGCTGCACTTCTCTTTCTCCCTTCACTTGTATCTCCCTTGAATTTTTTACCTTCTGAGTGAATCTCCATCAATGGCAATTCAACTGAAATACCCTTAGTCTTTTGAGGCTTCTCTGCCTCATCTACTGGTTGTCTTTCTTCTGTTCTCCCAGAGCTTTCAGATGATGTCAAAGAACTTTCAAGTGAGCACATGGTTCCTCTGTCTTGTTTCCTCTCTCCACAGCTCAAACTGAGCCCTCTTGTTTCTGTCAGTTCTGAAATGGGAGAGGTCGGACATGCATTGTTCATTATTGATACTAACTGAGAAAGTTCAGATTTCGCAAGTTCTATGCCCGTTGTGGAAGAACTGTATCTTGCAAGTGTTTCATGTGCCTTTGATAGGACTGATTGTAAGTACTTCCCTTGAGCCTCAATTCGAAGCTGCAAATGTCTTTGGACCTAGAAACATGAACCAAACCTGGTAACATGACCTTATGCAAAAACTAGAATTCAGAAATGAGAAAAATTTAGACAATATTATGTGCTCATGCTACCTCAATTTGTTCATAAAGCTTCCTCTGTACTTCCATTTGCATTTGGAGAGCCTCAGCAATCTTCAAGTTTCTGTTAAACACAACATCTGGTCAACGAAAATTCTAGGCATAACCGTTCCAATGTAACATCAATAAAAGGCATCAAATATTTGTTCAGTTTGTAAGTATTACTCATTCATCTGATTCTGGGTCCCAGTACTGATTTCCGGGCTGCAATGACCATCACTGCTCTGGATTTCACTGAAACCTGCATCAATGAAGAGCAGCAAGGTTAAGCCAAAGCCAAATGAAAAAACTACTAGTCATGCCATTACTGTTAAATCAACCATACTATAAGTCACCTTGTTGGTTGTTGTCAGAGCAGGTTTCTAGCGGTGGGCTTTTCCCAAGCCTATATTTCTGCGACCATAAACACAAACAAGCTCAACTCATGATTTTTTGGATTCAGTGAAAGAAACAAATAATGATACAATCATTCTAAAATGGAAATACCTGTAAATGGCTCTTGAGGTGGTACAAAGTGAGTCCTGGAATCCCCATCACTCTCATAAGGCTCTTTGGAGTTGCCTCTGCCACATGTCATGGAGTGAATAATTATTACACTAGCCAAGATATAATATAAAGTCTAATATGAAAATAGCAAAGGTCTTAAAGTGTGATTGTACTCACTTTCTGCACCTCCAAGTTGATTAATAGCCTCAGTGAACCGTTGGTGAAGCTCAGGAGTCCATTTCAGCCTAGGCTTGGCATCAGTAGACAGAACCAAACGCATGCTTTGAGTTTGCACATTTTGCAGATCCATTTTGCTTTTTATGGTAGTGTTACTGTAACATAAATATACTTTAGATGCTTTAAGCTATGCGTGAATGCGTGGCAGCTATAGAATGTAGTTCTCCTTATAAATTGGTAGTAGTTGAGATGTTGTATGATCTCACTACCATATAAGGAAGCATAAGTGGGGATATGTTGGCGGAATATATGCCATAAGCTGAAGCTCTTCCTCTCTCATCTCATCCATTTCATACCCACTTTTCTTTTTTTAATTTTCCTCCTTACCCTTCCTTCTTTGACTTGAAAGGGTTGGAGAGAATCTCTGATTCAGCAAAAACAAAAAAAGGGAAAACAGCTCAATTCTGAGTCTTAAAAGGAGAGAAAAGAGGAAAAGTGTATGGTTTGTTTTTATCTTGCTGTTTTCCCACTTAATCTCTCCATGAGGTTGATTCCCTAAGGAACTCAATAGGCCCCACCATGATGAATAATGGGTGCAACTTTCTTAATGCTGTGAGAAGCTTTCAGGTAAATAATAGCTATAGAAAATCATGTGGGAATGCTATTACGGATATTTTCTTGCTTGCTTGCTTGTGATGATTGAAAGTGAAAACTAAATTAATCAATCTTTCTTTCAAATTTCATTTTCCCTTTCTAACAACTTTAATTTTGGGTTTTCTTTTATGAGAAGGTTGATTAATGCGATTGGCAGATTCTTTTTGTTCCTTGTAGGGATGGAGGAATCAAAGAATCTAGGGTTAGATTTATGGACCCATTAGCGTCCGTGTTCTTTATAAAGAAAACACACTAAAAGAAAGAGAACTAATCAACCGTGTCAACAGATAATGTCGTACCCTTCTTATAAAAAAAACCAAACTCATCAAATATGTCCATTCGTGACGATCAGCAGTTCATAATTTCTTATATTATCCTACCAAAATAATTTCAACCCCAAAGTTCATAAAGGGACCCTATCTTAACTAAGCACTAACCCTATATTAATCATTAGCTGTAGTGTAAAGATGATGGAATTGGACTAATACATGCTTAATGAAGTTTAATGTGAAAGTAACAACAATACCCGTTAAAATGGGATGTTAAGAACACACTGAATATGTGACCATGCACTTTCTTTTAATACGAAAGCAATCCACAGGGCTCACTCCGGATAAAGTCTCCTAAAGAAATTATTCCAAAGAGAATATTTGCTTTAATGCTGTAATCTATATCAAGCTGAAGAGGAGAAAAGAATTTTTCACCAAAAATAAAAGAAAAAGAAAAAGGAACACTATAATGGCCAACAACAAATCTTTAAAAGCCAATTCGATCAAGTCACTCTTCAAATTTCTTGGGTTGCGGTTTGGAGTTTGATCACTAGAATCAAAATCCAATGATTGGTTCTTAAAAACTCTGCCACTTCTGCACCATGGATTCCCTGCTACTCTTCTTGAACTGCTTAATATTTCCCCATATTTTTAACCTCTATAATAACTTTTTACTTTAGCACTAAGTTTTTTCAATTTAACCATTGATCTTAAGTCAACCTTTAGATACAAAGTTATAATAGTTTTATTCTACTTGACCATGATTAGTTATAGTAAAAAACAGAGAAGTGCTAAACTTTACATTAGATAAATAGGTTCCAAAATTCTACTGCTAGTGAAATGGAAACATACATTTACTAACACATGACAATATGATTGTTTGATAGTTAGATAATTTGTGTTTAACAGAGAGAGTAGAGAGTATAAGGTGGTGGGTCCAGCAACAGCAGGGGTGGGGAGGGTGATTCTTCATCTGCAAGCATATGCTACTTGTGTCTGGAAATGCAATTGCTTAGTGGCAGGCTTTGTTCATATTCAAAGAAAGGAATATTTATTATTATTATTATTTGTGGTGTGTGGCCCAAATGTTTGAAAACAAGAAAAGAAGGAAGAGTTATTGTAGTAGCTTTGTCTTTAACATGCTGATGTACTTGAGTTCTTTTCACACTTTAATATATTCCATAACAGGTAAAGGAGATTCCAGGATGATGCATAAGGAGGCCCTGGAATTTTTATTAGATCAGTAGGAGAAGGTCCGGTGAATCAAAAGTCACTTAGCAAAGTTGCCTCATAAATTATTATTCTTTTAATGGACCCATCAGGGAGATCTCACAAATGCAAAAGCAGAGAAAGATGAGAAGAAGAAGATTGTGGCCTCAAGGAATCGGAAAAAGAGTGACAAAAGGAACTTGTCAACATCCACCCATGAATAATTGAAGCTCATTCAAACCAAATTTCATTTCAAACTTGGGTAGTTACACAAAATGTCGTGAGCATTATGTCACTAGATGATTCTAAGACTAACTAAGCGTGGAGTAGGGTTGAAGCATTCTTACATGATTTTTCTTGCAATCTAATGCTTAATTTGTGTAAGCAAAAAATAGGTGGATGGATACATGTTTCGGGGTAATCAGCAAACTAACTAGATTTTTGTTTTGTCAAAATTGCTTTTTCTGTGATTTTTTTTTAAACAGAAGGCTTCAAGAAATTCTAGGGTGTCTCTTCTCAAAACAAGTTGGTTAATAGTACGATTGATCCTATTGGCCCAATTACAAGTAATATATATATTTCACTGAAAAAGAAATTTATCATTTAGTTATATAAAAAATAATCTGTATATAAATTCATATTACCTACAGATTTATTTTTAGGTAAGAATAAATAAATTTTCATCCTCTTTGAAAATTTTGGCACCTTCATGTGGATTGTTTCAAAAAACTTAATCCGTAGGTAGACGAGGTTATTGGTAGTTAGGTAAAATGTTGTAATACACACATATTTAGAAAATGGTTATTTAAAAAAATTAAAATTTGGAAAATCAATGTTATGTGTGTATTCATTGTGAACAGTTATAAATGTAAATTGTAGGTAAGAAAATATCATATCAGTAGATTTTTTTTTAAAATAATTAAAAAAATTGTTATTAATTTTTTGATTGGTTTGGGCGACTCTGCTTCATCTCCATTCACCTTCATTCTCATCTTTCAAATATATGTCATGCTTCACATTCATTCATATCTTCAGAGCATTCAAGTCAATGAATCTTCACATTTCTTCCCCACCTTTACTTCGTTCATAATCCTTACAGGTCTAAACTGTCATTTGAAACTCCTAGATGCCTAAATTCCTAGCGAGTCCAAACCCCTTAAGTTTCCAAATTCCAAACAAGTCAAAATCCCTCAAAGTTGAAATTATTATACTCCTTATAATCACCGACGACTCTAAACTTATTAGATGGTAGAAAAAGTGAGAGTGAAAGTTTTTTTTCACACCACATGATACACATGATAGGTTGTAGAAATCTCTTTTAACTCTCAACATCTAAACACTTTTATTTATGTGATTCTAGTTTATCAAGAAAGTCAGAATAATTTCTTTCACATAGTCTCAAAATCAATATAGCCTCCTATCATCTCAATATAATAATCCTTCACTAGGAATAACTATTTCTACATCATAACAAATACTATATCACCACCGAACCATCAATGATTTTCATTCATACATTTATATCCAATATAATTTAAATACTAATAAATTAAAGTTTAAAAATCACAAGATTATACAAATGTTCAAACATAATATATTAAAAAATGTTCAAAGATAACAATAGAGTCAAAGATAAACTCATTATAACATTTAAATATGTTCAAAAGCATGTTTTTATCAAAGTACAGAAAAACTCTCTCGTCCAATGAGCAATTGGCTTGCCCAGCTAGCATTTTACTTGTCCAGCCTGAAGGTATAAGCACAACCAACTTCTTTTGGTCACCCAACAAACAAAGTTTCACCCAATGACTACTCCACTCGAATTTTGTCATAAAAACACTTTGTCCAGCAAGAATTGGCTTGGCAGCCACCAAAGGTCTTGAATATTTTAATAAAACAATTTCGCCCAGCGAGTTTGCATAATCTGCACAATTATGCAAAATTCTTAATATGGTCCATATGACTCAAACTGGTTTTTTAGAGTATTTTGTACTTGTGTTTGAAAACTTATCATTGGAGTTTGAATCACTTACTCCAAATTCAGAGTTCTACTATCTTGCTTCGATAAACATACACCAATAATCAAATAACCATGGCTATCTGACTCATATTAGAGGACGATTAGAGTGGGATAGGAGATCTAAGTGCCATTTGTTAAAACACAGGAAAAAGATTTAGAACTAACTTGAATTAATCAAGAAATCAACAGGAATCTGTTAAACACATAACATGCACAACAAAACACATAACAACCTCATATCCCTTAGGTGACCTAAAGTTTGACCTGCTCTGATACCAAAATGTAACATCCACAATTACCTCACCCTAAATCCTTAAATACCTAAACCCTAAACTCCAAGTGATTGAATGAGTTGAGGGTCTAAAAAACCATATATATTTTGTTTCCCCTCATTGAAACATAATCCACAAATATACATAAATTTCAATAAGTTAGTACTAATATATTTAATAAATCAAAAGTATAAAGATTTTAATATTTAAACTTACATCATCCATAATTACATAACTGTTATGTTAATCTTTTAATTTTCGGATGCAAGGTCTAACAAATCAGACATGTGAAAGTACAAGGGTACATCATTATGCCTTCAAAAAACATTGGCATCTCATGGAACCTCTACGACGATTGTATCTAAAGTTGTAGCAACTTCTACCAATGTCGCCACAGGATCATCAATGGAGAATTTTTTCTTCTTTTGCAGAGGCAGTTTTGTCTTAGGTTCCTACTACTCATCAACTCATTAACAAAGAAACAAATACTTAAATTACTTACAATGTAATATATCTTATATATAATTCTATTAGTGCAAAGATATACCGTAGAGTCTATAGGTCTAACGAGATGTCTAGGCCAGGCAACGAAAATATGTAATGTCTCTGCTACAATTGTCACCTCTGATGTCGGCACATGAACTGCAACATCACCATAAAGGACCTTCTCCACCGTGATCTTTATGAAATTAAAAGGAGGAGGCACATTGTGTAGCATTGTGACTCCTTCATAACACTTACCTAGGGCAACAAATTGGGTCAAAGAATTATACTCAACATATAACTCGCATTGGCTAGTTGAGCCAAAGTCATCCCCCGTTAGATCAACCGCCGAACAACTCCCTTTAGTGTTGACTTTCTTAATAGAAGGCAGAGGTGGTTCATCTTGTACCATGGTAGGTGGTTGTTGCGAGAGTCCTAAATTTTCAAAAATCCATCACACAAAAGATGTTCTCTAATTTCATAAACACTCAATATCCTTCCATTAAAACAATTGACACAATGATACCTTATTCTTACTCCCTCATTACTACTAACGACATTATGTTGTGCAAACTGTAAGAATTCTTTGACCCCTTTTTCGTAAGCATCACTTATCTGTGGTGTATTAATCCAACTATGATCCATAGAACTGATAAACTAAGAATCAGTGCGTTCAATATGTAAAAACAATATTTAATCAATAAAAACTAAATCAAAACTGCCAAAGGTCGGATACCTCCGGACTCAAAACCAGTGCGTTCAATATGTCAAAACAATGTTTAATCATTAAAAACTAAATCAAAATTGCCGAAGGTCGGACACCTCCATACTCATAATAAGTTTGTTAAATATATAGAAACAATATTTAATCATTAAAAACTAAGTCAAAATTATCGAAGGGTCAAACACCTTCGGACTCAGAATCAACACATTCAATATGTAAAAAAATATCTAATCATTAAAAATAAATCAAAATTGCCAAACGTCGAACACCTTCGGACTCAGAATCAGAATGTTCAGTATATTTAAACAATATCTAACAATTATTAAATAATAAATATATAAAAAATAAATTTAATATATTATTAAATAAAAAAAAACACTAACTTAAAATGGAGCAAAACAAAAGTGGTAGAGAAGTTGACGCGTTTCAACGGGAATGTGGGAATGTTGGGCGGAAGCTTACGGGGCAACGATTGGGTGGAGAGGCAGCGCAGGAAGCAAGACAGCTAGGTGGAGAAGTTGGTCGTTAGTTGTGGAGTGGCAAAGGTGACACGACGACGGTGCGGTGATGGGGCGTGCTTGCTTTCAGTGACGGGGCAAGAGGCGGTGACGACGAGCGCGGTCACAGGGGCGAGCGGCGACGAATGCCTTTACTGTGCGACTAGTGTAGTGGGAGACGGCAGCGTGGCGAGTTGTGACGAGTGTGGAGAAGAAAATAGTAGGGGTTGAGTGCAAATGGGGTTTTGGGAAAGTGAAGAATGAAAGGAAGATGAAGTGAGTGAGAGTATCGTGCAGTGTAAGGGAAAGGGAAGCTGAAGTGAGTGAAAGACTATGCATGCGCAGTGTAGCTGAAGTGCCAGCTTATAACGACGATTCACTAGGAGCCGTATTTGTATCTCCAACAAATACACATGTAATGACGATTCACTAGGAACCGTTTTTGTATCTCCAACAAACACACATATAACGACGATTCAAGCGGGAACCGTCGTTATAAATAACGAAAATTTGAAAAAAATTTACAACATCACCACTGCCTCTCTTATTACGACTGTTATTTCGTATTTAACGTATTTTGTACTAGTGTTTAGATATAAAAAAAAATAGTTTATAAAATATTATCTAACTTAATCAATATAATGACTAATTATTTTTTATTTTTAAATTAGTTATTATTTAATGATTTATTTGATTAAAATTATTTTCTAGGTTGTTATACTATGCATTTTTCAGAGCCTACACTCTGCTGAAGATTCAATTCATTAGGATTGAACTTGTTGAGAGTGCCTAACTTTGTCACAAGGATTTAAGGTAGTGTTTATTGTATACACATTCTGCATAATCTTGAATTTAAATATCTTAATTATAGCTAATTAAGTGAGTCGGTCTCCAACCATGAAATGAGTTTCCTTACCCATTAAGAAATATATCTTTTTAATAAGAAAGGGAAATAACTGATGGAATAGAAAAAAAAGTGAGCAACAACTTCCACTTACTCTCTCCACCAAATGAAATGTTTTTATTTGGACAAGTGATAACTGGTTACCGTATTTGTAAGTGTATCTATTTTTTTATTACAATAAAAGATATGTCTTAAAAAAATAATTATTATAATAATAATTAAAATAAAAATATATTTAATTATTTTTTATTGATAATATTTGTAATTTTCATTATATTAACTAATAAAATTAATTATATTTATGAGAATTTAAAATTGGTAAAAGAGTGTGTGTGTATATATATATATATATATATATATATATAAATAATTTAGAGAACAAAAGTTTCATTATTGATGTTTATAAGAATAGAAAGAAAAAAAGACTATGTGTACAAAAAGTAGTTATCAAACACAATCTCTTTTATTTATATTATATAAAATTATAGATATACAAAAATAATACTTTCATAATCTTAAAATAAAATAACTACTTAACAATCATATTATAATAACATAAATTAATAATTAATATATTAAATAACTTAAATAATGTTATATTTTGTTTTGTGTTTAGTAGTCGATGTCGTGATTAGAAACATAAATTATTGGATGAATTTGCCCCTGTTCTAAAAACATACAAACAAAAGCATACATATGAATTTTTAATAAAATAAAATTTAAACTAATTTATACACAATTTAAAATTTAAAATTAAAAGTAAATTCAGATGTTGTTTTTGAAAAAAATGTTTTAAAAATACCATATTTGTTACACCACCGTGAAAAACCCACTAAATCGTGTTAAATTAAAATAAATTTGTTTTTATTTTATATTAAAAAATTAAAATAAAAATAGTTAAAATATTAATTTATTTATTTGTTAAGAGTGTAATATTTCCCGCAAAACCAATTTAATAATGTTGGTCATTCATTTTGTTTTGTTCTAATATATTTATGATAGTAAATCCTTTTCCTTTTTATTGATTTTTTATAAGCTTACTTATCTCTTATATAAAACTAAAATCCCCACTTCAATGAGGCCTGCAATCAAGTATCCCAACTTCTTCGAATTCATGCATGAAAATATAAATTCATTAGAATAATATACTATTCTGCATGTATATTCAAAAGTGTCTCACACCCTTTATGGAGGATTTAGGTCCGTATCAAATGCTGATATATTAACATTTTTAACAGTAAAAATATACATTAAACATCTTAAAAAATTAATATTTTATTTATTTTTAATTTAAAAATATTATTATAAATAGGGTTAAATGTATTTTTTTACTGTTTACATGGTCAACAAAACTTTTCTCGAAATGCACTGATCTAATAATAGCAATAGGACTAAATGCTACTTTCTCCTTTTATACCCCCTATTGAAAGCGTTCACGGGCATTCCTTCTTGAAAAAATCAGAAACTATCACCTCAGCTCACTCATTATATATATACCAGTAACTCGTCATGCTCATTCACACACAAAGCCACAAGAAGAGTTCAACACCAAGCTGATGAATGAATCATAGAATAGACAGTCTAATCCATTATGGACACTAAGGTTCCTCTATCTACGGGCTACTACAACAAAAAGATAATGTCATTAATAATGCCATATTTCTTTCTGATAGATTACCTTCAGATATGTCTTAGTCAGAAATGAAAACATCAATAACTTTTTCCAATAGTCAAAGAAAACCAAGGTAGTTAATTACCTACAGCTTTAGTAATTACCGAGACATCGGAAAGTTGTCCCTAAATACCCTTGACTAGGTAGTAGGTATTTAAGACACCATGCATAGTTAATAATGTTCGTGTCGATTGAACACACCAATCTTGTTCGTGCTGTTGGATACGACTTGTAATACAGTTGTCTCACATCACGTTCAATGATGAACTTATCAAACATGTGTTACCTTCTACCCACCTATGTGAATCCCCAGTGTATAATTTGGTTTCAATTTTGGTTTTGTTTGATACAATACAAACTTTCTCCCATCATTTATGAAACGAGGTTACGTGATATTTTATAAAGATTTTCCTTTCTTAATATACACAGAAATATCTTTAAATAAAATTATGATAGAACTATCTAAGAAGAAAATAGAGTACACTCGAACTTTACAAATTATTAGTACAAAAGTATAAAAAATTCAGTTTTAATATCACATACAAGTCATGATCCAAAACTTTTGATTCTCCTGAAAACATTTTTAATAAACTCTCTTTTTTAGGATTTTGAAAAGATCATAAAACAATTTTTATATAGACTCAAGCAACCAGTTGTTTTATCAAAATAACTTGTTGTTTCAATTTGACAACAAAGACAAAATAAAGCAAACTTTTCCAAAACATTTTGAAAACTACTAAGTATTGTTTCAACAATTCAACATGTTGAAAAACTTGCTTTAGCCTCAAAACCTTTTATTAGCAATTTTTTCAACAAGTTGGTTTGAAAAAAAAAAAGACTAAAATGTCTCTGGTTTATAGAGAACATTTATTTTAAAAGAGATAAAAAAATCAAGTGAGCTTGGATCAATACAAGGTGTGAGTTAACGAGTCAAAAACTATTAAACCACACACACAAACATAGCAACAAGTTCTTCAAGTCTTCTAAAAGTCTTCAAGTCTTCAAAAAAATATATAATTTAGTCAATATAGTAACTAATTATTTTTGTTTCTAAAATTGGTTTCTATTTAATGATTCTCTTGTATTAAGAGAGAGAGAAATAGTTATAATAAAAACATATAATGATATAAATATATATTGAAGTAAGAAATTGAAAGAATATAATAAATAAATTTCTTAAATTTATATTAAAAATAAAAAAGTAGTTATCTTGGTTTTGGTAAAATAAACTTTAAAGGAGTATAAAAGAATAAACAAGTAACATCATATATAGTACCTATTTTGTTCTAATAGATTATAAAAAGAAAATATTTAATTTATCAAGACCAAAAAATGATTAAATTAATTAATTTTAATTAATAATATTATAAATATAAATTTTATTCTATAATTATTAAATGACTTTAATTGTTTAAGTGTGATGGTTATAGTGACACGGTTCAAATAATAACTCTCTCAACCCATGAGTTTGACTTACTCCTTATACTAAATAAATGCCAAATTAGGAATACAATATTGTTTAATGTGACTTGTAGAATTAAATGGTTTAATTAATTAACTTTCTTAAGTAGCATAAATATTAGTTAATTTTATTTATATTTGAGTTTAAATGGAGTATTAAGATAAATGTCAATTAGTGACTGATTTAGAAATTAAAAAAAGATTTAAATGCATAAAAATACACTCTTCCAAGTTTTCTACAGTGCTTTCTCATAATTTTTAATAAACATAATTTTAACAAATGTTTTTTGGGAGACTGTTAACAACAACTTGTTAATAACCAATAAATTATGCGCTTTGTAAAAGTTACTGAATGTCTTATTAACAGACTTCATAATAAATTAAAAATCTAAAAGAAAATTAATAGTTAATATATTTGGAAATTGTTTTATATTTCCTACAATTAAGAAAAAATATATTTTTATTTCATATATAAAAAATTATAAGTGATATTCATATATTCCTAATTTAAATTTACAATTATCTAAGGTACACAGTGAGAAATAATTTTTAAAATATCTTAATCTAAACGTGAGACATGAAAATCTGTAATGACCTACCCAATTTTTTTGTTTTTTGATGTTACTCTTTTTACGGTTTCAACTTCAACCAAAAAATCTGTAAAAATGTTTGCTTTTGCAAGGAGCCTTTACTTTTTTCATATTGGAAGCGTAAAAGTTCTTACAAAACTTCTTTTAATCTATGTTCATGACTAAAAATATAGAAAATATATATTTAAGGCTTCATAATGTCCACCACTATCTAGTATGCTTCCTATTTAATAGATTAAAAACTAGAGCTACTTTTCAGGTTTCAAAAATATTAAAAATATATATTTTTCATTTATTAATATACTTTCTTTATAAAATTTAGGGTTTAGGGTTTTCCAAAAGATTTAAATGAACATTTTTTTTTTCAAAAAGATTAACCATAAATATTCATTGCCGATAAAAAAAAAAACTATAAATATTCATCTATTTTTTAATAAATTATTAAAAAAGTTATAAAAAGATGGTGATAATTTGTGAATTGAGTCAACATCTTGATCTTACATATATAAGTCAAGTCTTCCTAATAGAGTAAGAACATAAAATTCAAGTTTTCATTGGTCACTTTAAGTATATCCCACCAAGGCAGAAAGTTGCTTTTTTGGAGATAGCATAATAAGTTTGGTAATGTATAATGTTTGTTCTTGTGATCTTTTTGCCTTTTGTTAACTTTAATAAAGATAAGTGTGTTTTATCTTGTCAAGTTTAGGCATCAATAAAGTTTCTATCTTTCTTCTATTTTTTAGCTTTATTAGTGAAAGAAATACCATATACGAAGCATTCTTTTACTTCTATTTTTATAACAAATTGAGATAATTTTCTTTTGAAAAGACTAGATTATATAAAAACATCTTTCATGTTGTCACTGTGTTGACCTTATAAATCTCCAAGTAAATTTTAGTTTTGATTCTAATTATTTTATTTTCACATTGTCGGAAAAAGAACAACGTACCCATAAATTTAGTGGAAGCTAAGTATTCCTCTCCCATTTTGCATTTAATTTCCTTTTTAGTCCTTTGAGTCTTTTATAAGAGAAATGATTTTCTTTTGCTTTTATGTGATGTGAAATGGGTATTGAGATAAGAGAGCGAAAAAAAAGTGATAAATGATATAAAAGAAATAAAAACAAGTTTAAATTATATGTAAAAGTCAAAGTTAAATATTAAAACACTGTCATGTTCACACTAATTCTTCGTTTATAGAGAAAAATAAAGAAAATAGAGAGTGAAGAAAGAGAAAAAAACATGTAAAAGGAAAAATAAAAAGTTTCAGAAACACAAAAATTAAAAAAAAATCACGTATTAGCTTTCTCTGCAAAAATAATGAGATTTGCATGAAAATTATGTACAACGGATTATTTACAAAGGCATTATCGGTTAATATATATTATTTTACAGCACATAATCAGTTATGTAATTAATTTTTTAATATTTACTTATTTATTGCAATAAAATAAATAATTAAAATAATGACTAAATATACTTAATTTCTCTTTTATGTCACTTAAATAATTTAATTTGTCACTTTTGTTTCACTTCCTCAATTTCTACTCTTTCATCTAAAAAATAAACATAAAATAATATTTTTGTTAGTTAAATATTTGATTTTCAATCCATGATAAACATAATATCATGTACCTTTACAGCTTGATTTACAACCATAACAAAAAAAATTCTTCCTTTTTTTTCTATATTTTATTAGTTTGCAGGGGTCTCTCGTTAGCTGTATCTTGTTTGTTTCTTGAGGAATTAAAGAAGGAACAGAGACACAATTCCTCTTAGAATTATCCAAACAGAAATCTATTCATACTTATGAATAAAGCACTAATTAGTATACCCAATAAAAGTCATTTTAAAATAGAAGTCTACTTTAAGAGAATGTGTTTTTCAATGATCTGAATTGATTGTTTATCAAACACCTTCTGCACTATGCAATATATTTCACCGCACTATATACAGTAACATAATCTAACTCTCCACTTATAATGATATGTATATTTTTTTTATGAAGTGAATTAAATAGTGTATAGTCTAGTATGTTTATCCACAGATCAATTATTGGAGGGGATTTCAACCAATATCTTTATGCAGCATTAAAAATATATAATAAATTTAATTTTCTTTTTCTTTCTCCTACTGTTCCTCTTTTTCTTTTATTTTGATCAGATAAAAGATTCACATGCTTCTCTCTCACTTCAACACATGATAAGTGATAACACAATATCACAAACTGAACTTGGATTGTCTCTTCCTCTTCCATTGGATTTCTCTTTCTGCTCTCCGATTGTGCAATAACCAATCAAGGGCTAATAGATGTAGGTGAAGACGTTGTTGCTGAAAACACCACCAATTAACTTCCCAAAGACTTATAATGCGTGGATCTTCTGAGCAAGTTGTTTGGATACAACATCAATGTATAACAATAGATCCATTACAGCAGGTGCAGGAGTAACAAAGTTGCACTCACGAGATAACCTATCTCTTGCTTGTTACTTTAAAAATCTTAAAAACAATTTCATATTACGCAATGAAAACAATGTGAAACTCTTTTAAAATGTTGGCCAGCATAATAGTAAACATGACAAAAATATAGCTTACATGAGATAAATGGTAAGAAAACACTCTTTAATACACTATTTCATCAGTGAATTTTTAGACAATCACGGTTTTAAAAGATTCATATTTTGTTCAATAACTTTCAACAAGATTGAGTGTCTTAGAAATAATATTAGAAAATGTGTTTGTAGCACACCTCCTATACATGATGTAAGTTCTAAAAAAATACATGCACTAGATATCCAAGCTCAATTCTGAATCTTTGTGTGATGAATATTTGGCACTAGTTTCTCAGCATCAGGGTATAAATGGGAAATAAGGAAGCTCCATTCCAAGTTACAAGAATCTGAGGGAAGTGTGAGTTCTAGAACTCATGAGTTGCATGTGTATTAAGCCAATTATTTTGATCCTAGACACAGTTCCAACTCAACTCTAGCCCACAATGCTGCAACCCCACCACTGGTACATAATTCCAATCAATGGGCCAATCAATTACTTTCTTTGTTATCTCTGTGGTCGGCCAGAAGACTAAAGTTGTGGTGCTCGTAGTTCAGAATTATCAAGACATGACAATTCCTTCTGGATGTCATGTCCTAATAGTCTGTTTTCTTTGTTTCTTCTACCCTAAGCTGCCCTCCAGCACTGGCACCATCGCAGTGTTTCCTCCTGCCATGGCAAGCATGCTCAAATGCACAAACTCCCTAACTCTTCAAACTTCCCTTCATTGTTATTTGAAAATAGCTTGTTTTCTCCATGTGTGCACGCAGTTCGTACCTTTTCAAATGGGAAACCATATTGACCATCTCTTCAATCTCATTTAAAAGGGTTGTTTAATCGACCTAGCATCTAAACTAGCTTATGGAATCAACAAGAATAAACAGCATATTACACAATCATTTGTGCTTAAAATGTTAAAAGTTTCATGTTGGTATTATAGCAGTTAAGTTATTCCGGAAATACCGAAAAGATTCTAAACCAATGAGTTGTAACTTGTAGACAAATCCATATAATAGATTAAGATCTCACATTTAATCCAACATTAAGATGATATATTTATACACACTACCAAAAAATTATTAAATAAATATTAAAAAATTATTTAAAAAAATAAAAAAATTGATTATTATATTTATTAAATTAAATATTATTTTAAAATTTAAAAAAATTATTAATATCTAACTTAATTTTTATGGTTTCTAAATTGATATTATTTAACTATCTACCAACTTTAGAATCTAATTAGTTTATATCTAAAATTTTAATAACTAATTAGATATCAATGTTAAAACTATTTATCAATAATAAAAATTAAATTAGATACTAATATTTTCTTAATCTCTAAAATAATATTTAATTTAATTATTATAACAACTAATTTTTTTTTAAAATTAGTTTTTATTTAATAATTTTTTTAATGATATACATTTTCTTTTATTTGAAATAAACTATTAGATGTAGAAAAAATAATTTGAATAATTTTTTTAAGGTGGTTGTTTTAAGATGTTAACCACATGTTCACAAACTTTTTCGTAAAGTCTTAGAGATGATGGACTATAGAGCAATAACTAAACAATAGAAAAGATACTGAACACTATAGTTTTATATTAGTTTATATCAACTTGTGTTTCATTTAGTTCTTCCTTAAAACATGTAAAAGGTTCCACAAGACAAATCAGTACCAGTATTTCTTTTGTCATTTTTTATGGAAAGGGTATACAAAATTTCTTTAGGCTTTCTGGTAAGCATTAAGTACACAATGTTTTTCAAGTACGCTAGATCTCTACAAAAATAGAATAATAAAATGATTTATAATTACAAGAAAACTTTAATTAAGAGGATTTTACAATTGACCTCTTTGTTTCTGGAGTCTTAACTTTACTTAGTGAATGAATTACAAAAATGAGTTTTATCTAAAGTTTGGTTGTTCAAACACGTTTCTACTTAACACTTAAGTTCTTTCCTTTTTTACTTTCTTTACATGCAATAATTCATGTATAGCATGTATGTCTCATGCATTCATTAGTTAATTTTGTATGCATAAACTTTTTTTACAATGTTCTATTGTTGAAACTTGAACGATATAATTTTGTTCTTGTGTTAACATCTTTTTACAACATATTTAACTTTTGGTTGATACTTTTTATTGTTATACTCAAAGTGTTGTAGTAAGAACATGCTTTCTCTCATGTATGAACTATATTTTATTATTATGACAACACCATTTTGAACATATATTCTCACATGGTTGGTGTCTTGTGTTAAAATGATCTTTGGTATAGGTTTTGGTTCAACTTTTTATAACTCTAAGACTTTTTGGATTTGTTACGCATATAAGATTTAAAGTGATGGAATCTTATAAATCTTCATATTGGGCATGTCTTAGGTCTTTATTGAGACTATATGTTTATCACGTCTAGTTGATGTCTTTGTCCTTGATCACTTTGAGCATATTAAGTCTTAGACTAAAGAACAATGTCTTAATTTTTTTTGTAGTGTCACATCTACTACTACAAAAAAACACGATATTAGCTGTGTAAAATTTGCATTGATCAAATCCACGCAAATCCAACACAAAAAGATGTTGCGTGAGTCAGTCGACGCATGGAAGACGTGAAAAGAAAATGAAAAAAACAAGAAATAATAATTTTGTATCGCTGACACATGCAACAAAAATACTTTGATTGTGTCTGTCATGGTCGACACTACATGTCCAAAAAAATGGTTATTTGATGCGTCGGCCGGGTCCCAACACATAGAAATCACCTTTTAATTTTTTTATTGTGTATGTAGATTTATTTATTTTAAATTTATTAAATTTATAATATTATAATAAATATATTAGTTTTGAATAATTTATTTTAGAGTGAAATCTAAATTTTGATATAAGTTAATTAAATTTGTACCGCCTTGGTAGTCGGAAGTGATGACGTGGAATCAAGCTACAGTATCGGCGTGTTGACAAGACGCCAGGTTGGCAGAAGGGAAAGAAGTCGGGGGGCTCGTGAAGTCGCCAGTTATGAAGGTTGGCGTGCTCCGATCTCCAGCATACCAGAACCGGCGATCACCGGGTCAAAGATGAAGTCGCCAGATGTAAACTCAGTCGACCAAGGGAT